>ENA-OQCO01000064-OQCO01000064.1-human-gut-metagenome-genome-assembly--contig:-NODE-64-length-55584-cov-5.805922_pt1 | contig 55584 bp, 54 predicted proteins | sample MGYA00242500_ERZ504582 | MGnify/ENA primary metagenome ERZ504582 (study PRJEB26092, sample SAMD00036346) | human gut metagenome | host: Homo sapiens | study: EMG produced TPA metagenomics assembly of... | reverse complement strand
TGAGAACAGTTCAGATGGAATGCAGATTCATCAGACAACAGTAGTACAGATGTGAAGGTTGAGTTTGAAGAGCCGGATACGACAGGAAATGATACCACAGTAACGATCAGTCCGGAGCCGACGAATATACCGGATGATAATGCCGATGGAGATTTCACAGACGAAATCGAGATCGTTGACACAGAACCGGATACTGGAACAGATGATCTGACGGATGGAAGTCCGATGTTTTATCAGGTTCTGGATGAAAATACAGAACCCTATACCGGAACAGGTACAGAGGATGATCCATATGTATTCCTCTGCAGTTCTGCAAAAGGCTATGTAGTTGCGAAGGGATCCTTTTTGAATAAAATGGCTGCTTTTCAGGCTGATGGTACGAAGGAACCTGGCAGAGAAGGATACTGGTATCAGCTGGAGTTTCATCAAAATGATACGATAACAAATCTGCTGGACCGTAAAGAATCCTGCACAGGCTATTATCTTGTAGATGGAGGCCTGCTGGAAAAAATGGTAACCGATAACTCTGAAGTTGAGTTTTCGCTGGACGGGGCATCTCATTATGAGAAGCCACCGGCTGATGGAGGCGGAGACGGAGGCGGCGGTGGAGATGATGGTGGTTCGGCATCTATCTCACGTGATGAGGCGATCAAGATTCAGCAGACTAAGATTGACAGCCTGAAACTGGACATCAGAGAAAGTAAACTGAATATTGAGAAACTCGAGAAAAAAGTAAAAAAAGAGGTAATATACAGCAAGCTGGACGGAACGGTTGCAAAAGTAGGCGATCCGGTGACTGGCGCATCTGATGGAAATTCTTTTATGACGATCAAAAGCAAAGAAGGTTACTACGTAAAAGGTACAGTCAGTGAACTGATGCTGGATCAGGTTAAGGAAGGTACGATACTGAACTGTTCAAGTCAGAATGGTGATTTTGAAGCAGAGGTGATCGATGTATCTGAGTATCCGGTTTCAGGTGATAATTATTCCGGCAATGGAAATCCAAATGTATCTTATTATACATATATTGCAACGATTCCGGACAAAACCGTCAAAGTATCGGACGAAGACTGGCTGACGATTTCTCTGACAAATAATACACAGAGCAAAGGAATTGTTCTGGACAGGGCATTTGTACGGTCAGAAAATGGAGCCAGTTATGTATACAAGGATGACAACGGAGTGCTGAAGAAACAGGTGCTTACCGTAGGTGGTAATGTAAATGGCGGCTACAGTGTACTGATAACCGGTGGAATCACCAGAGATGATAAGATTGCTTTTCCGTATGGTGACACGGTAAAAGAAGGTGCAAAGACCAAGGAAGTTTCTTCCAGTGAGATCTATGGATATTAGAAAGGTGGTATTTTATGCTTGAAAATATGAGGATATCCATTCAGGGAATCTGGTCTCATAAAATGCGATCTTTTCTGACTATGCTGGGTATCATTATTGGTATTGCATCGATCATTGCGATCGTGTCTACGATCAAGGGAACAAGTGAACAGATCAAGGAAGACCTGATCGGTGCGGGAAATAATACAGTTTCTGTGAGTCTGAATTATGGTGACAGTGATTATGATCCGGAGTATGGAATGACCGATGGTACGGAACCGCCGCTTCTCTCAGATCAGCAGAAAGAAGATGTTATGAATCTGGATCATGTGGAGAATGCGACATTCTTTTACAGCCGTACATATACCAGCAGCGTATATTATGAAAATACCAGTTTTCAGGGTGGAAGTATTTATGGAATTGATATGAATTATCTGGACACCTGTGGATATATGGTAAGATCCGGCCGTGGTTTTATACAGAAGGATTATGATGAGATGCGAAAGGTTGTACTGGTAGACAGCAATGCGGCAGATAATCTCTTTGCAGGAAAAGATCCTGTTGGAAAAACAATAGAGATTGGATCCGAACCGTTTACCGTTATTGGTGTGGTAGAACAGAATGATGATTATCAGCCAAATATCAAAACCATTGATGAGTACAATCAATATTATCAGATGATCATGGGAACAGTCATGATTCCGAATAAATGCTGGCCCATGGCATTTAAGTTTGATGAACCTGAGAATGCGTGATCCGAGCAGATTCAACGGATAATATGAGTTCCGCCGGAAATGCAGCAGCGGATATTATGAATCAGGGAATCAACACCAATACATCCAAGTACAAATATAAAGCGGATGATGTAATGCAGCAGGTCAAGAACTTGCAGAAACTCAGTGAGAGCACCAATACACAGCTGATTTGGATTGCAAGTATTTCATTGTTGGTCGGAGGTATCGGCGTTATGAATATCATGTTGGTATCCGTCACTGAACGAACCAGTGAAATTGGTCTGAAAAAAGCAATCGGTGCACGAAAGAAAGTGATTCTGTTTCAGTTTTTGACAGAAGCCTCCATGCTGACAAGCATTGGAGGAGTGATCGGAGTTATTGTTGGAATTGCACTTTCCAAAGTGGTATCGGAACTGTCGGGGGCTCCGACAGCTATCAGTATACCGGCGATCATTGGTTCCGTTCTTTTTTCCACATTGATTGGCGTGATCTTTGGATTACTTCCGTCAGTCAAGGCTGCCGATTTAAATCCGATTGATGCACTTAGAAGTGAATGACAGAGGTTGGAGTTTGTTGATCAGAGACAGACTCCAATCTCTTTTTCTGTTATGAGGGGCATTTTTGATATTTTAATTGAGATGGAGAAAAAAATGTGTTAGACTATAATCAATATGCAATGATTCAGATATGAAGTAAAATACATGAGGAGATGCAGTATGGGAAAAATTGCAATTATAACAGACAGTAACAGTGGTATTACGCAGGATGAAGGAAGAAAACTGGGAATCTCTGTTCTGCCTATGCCTTTTTATATTAACGATGTGATGTATCTGGAAGGAATCACTCTTTCACAGGAAGCTTTTTATGAACGTCTGAAAAATGATGAATCCATATCTACTTCACAGCCGAGTCCGGCTGAAGTATGTGGTTTATGGGATAATCTGCTGGAAGAGTATGATGAGATTGTACATATTCCGATGTCCAGTGGACTGAGTGCGTCCTGTGATACAGCTACCATGCTTGCCAGAGATTACGATGGCAGAGTGCAGGTTGTTAATAACCAGAGAATTTCAGTTACGCAGCGTCAGTCAGTACTTGATGCAATAGCATTAAGAGATGCAGGAAAGAATGCGGCAGAGATTAAAGAAAAACTGGAAGAAGAGAAGATGGAGTCAAGTATCTATATTACTCTGGAAACTCTGAAATATCTGAAAAAAGGTGGAAGAATCACTCCGGCTGCAGCTGCGATCGGAACAGTTCTGAATCTGAAACCTGTTCTTCAGATCCAGGGAGAGAAGCTTGATGCATATGCAAAAGTCCGGGGTAAGAAGCAGGCAAAGAGGGTCATGATGAAGCAATGCAGGAAGACTGGGATACACGTTTTAAGAAATATGTAGAATCCGGTGAGATGTGTCTGCAGATAGCTTATGCAGGAAACAAAGAAGAGGCCGAGAAATTCAAAAAAGAAGTTCAGGCAGCATTTCCTGGAATGGACATCCATATGGACCCACTTTCTTTAAGTGTTGCATGCCATATCGGACATGGAGCACTTGCTGTTGCATGTTCAAAGAAAGTAACTGTATAAAAGGAGTCAGAAAAATGAAAAAACTTATGGAATTAATGGCAGAAGAACTTGCTTCTGCTTTTGAAAAAGCCGGATACAATCCGGAGTACGGTAAAGTTACCGTTTCCAACAGACCGGATTTATGTGAATTTCAGTGCAATGGAGCCATGGCAGGAGCCAAAGCATACAAGAAAGCACCATTTATGATTGCAGATGATGTAGTTTCATATCTGAAAGACAGTCAGATCTTTGCAATGGCAGAAGTTGTGAAGCCAGGATTTATCAATCTGCGGGTTAAAGAAGAATTTCTTGGTGATTACCTGAAGAAAATGGCAGCAGATGAGAAATATTCTGTAAAAACTGCTGAGAAACCGAAGACGATCATTATCGACTACGGCGGACCGAATGTTGCAAAACCACTTCATGTAGGTCATCTTCGTTCTGCGATCATTGGTGAGAGTATCAAGCGTATCGGACGTTTTGTCGGACACAAAGTGATCGGTGATGTACATCTTGGAGACTGGGGTCTGCAGATGGGACTGATCATTACAGAACTGAAACACCGCAAGCCGGAACTGGTTTATTTTGACGATACTTACGAAGGAGAATATCCGAGGGAAGCACCGTTTACCATCAGCGAACTTGAGGAAATCTATCCATGTGCAAGTGGTAAATCCAAAGAAGACGAAGAATACCGTAATGAAGCTCTTGAAGCAACACATCAGCTTCAGCAGGGTAAACCTGGATATATGGCTCTCTGGAATCACATCATGCAGGTTTCTGTTACAGACCTCAAGAGAAACTATGCAAACCTGAATGTTTCCTTTGATCTGTGGAAAAAGGAATCTGATGCACAGCCGTATATTCCGGATATGGTTCAGAAAATGAAAGACCAGGGATTTGCATATGAAGATCAGGGAGCACTGGTAGTAGATGTCAAAGAAGAATCTGATACCAAAGAAATTCCGCCATGTATGTTGTTGAAATCAGACGGAGCTTCTCTGTATACCACAACAGATCTTGCAACGATCGTAGAGCGTGTCAAACTCTTTGATCCGGATGAAATTCTTTATGTAGTAGACAAGCGTCAGGAACTTCATTTCATTCAGGTATTCCGCTGTGCAAGAAAGACCGGACTTGTAAAACCGGAGACGAAACTTTCTTTCCTTGGATTTGGTACCATGAATGGAAAAGACGGAAAACCGTTCAAAACAAGAGAGGGCGGTGTTATGCGTCTGGAAAATCTCATCGCAGATATTGACGAAGAGATGTTCCATAAGATTGTCGAGAACAGAAGTGTCAAAGATCAGGATGCAAAAGAAACAGCGGAGATTGTAGGACTTTCTGCAATCAAATATGGTGACCTGTCCAATCAGGCAACCAAAGATTATGTGTTTGATATTGATCGTTTCACTTCCTTCGAAGGAAATACAGGTCCGTATATCCTGTATACGATCGTTCGTATCAAATCCATTCTCAATCGTTATAAAGAAGAAGGTGGAAACCTTGAAGCAGGAGAAATCCTTCCGGCTGTCAATGCAAGCCAGAAGAACCTTATGCTGGAGCTGACAAAATTCGGAAGTACCATTGAGAATGCTTTCGAAGAAAAAGCACCGCATAAGATTTGTGCATACATTTATGAAGTATCCAATGCATTCAACAGTTTTTACCATGAGACTAAGATTCTCAGCGAAGAAAACCAGGCACAGAAAGAATCTTTCCTGAAACTTCTCGGTCTTACAAAAGATATACTTGAAACAAGCATCGACCTTCTTGGTTTCTCAGCACCGGATCGTATGTGATTGAAATTAAAAGTCTCACCTCCCGTTTTGGAAGGTGGAGATTTTTTTAGAAAAAATTTATTATTTCTCATTCTTTTTATGCTATACTTATTTCATCTCAAAATTCTATAAGTTGGAGTTCCCAACATTTTTCCATACAGATATTTATAAAAATCAGTGAAAGGAGCGATCAATATCGATCTAACAGGAATCATACTGAAAGGACGCTACTGCATCGTTGAACAGATTGGCAGGGGCGGCGAAGGTTCCATGTATCTGGCACGTGATCTGGAACTTGGTATTTTTCGTGCGGTGAAAGAGCTGCCTGCCAGCAGCAGAAGAGAGGCCGGACTGCTCAGACTTCTTGAACATCCCTGTCTGCCAAAGATGATCGATTACGCAGAGAGGGGTAACTTTTGTTACATCATCATGGAATATATACATGGCAGATCTCTGGAAGAGTATATGCGGGAAGGATATGTTTTTTCCATAGAGGAGATACTGTGCATAGGTGATGTGACCTTGCAGGTACTGGAATATTTTCATTCCAGGAAACCGGCAGTTTTTTATGGGGATCTGAAGCCGGCAAATATAATGATGACAGATCAGAAACGCCTTTATCTGGTAGATTTTGGAAGTGCGGTTTTTTCATATAGTGCTTCTTATAAAGAAACAAAGGGAACAAGAGGATATGCTGCCCCTGAACAGCTGCAAGGAAAGATAAGTGCAGCCAGCGATTTTTATGCACTTGGAAAAACAATGGAAGTGCTTTGTGGCAAAAAAAATTCCGGTATTTTTTGAAATGTCCTGCTTTGGGGAAATTTATTTTCAGATGTTGCCGTACAGAGCCGGAGAAGCGCTGGCAGGGTACCGCGGAGGCAAGAAATGAATTATGTAAAATTCATCCGCTGAATTTGCGGCTGAAAGCTGTACTTTTCCCGCTGGCGGTAGCTTTGGTGGTGTTTGTGGCTGTTCTGGGTTCAGGATTAGACAGAGAAAAACTGCCAGAGCTGTCGCAGATGCTGACACCGGTGACCGCACAGTATTTTACTATGGAATATCAATCTGGTTCTGCAATATGGAAAGAGAAAATACATGTTCACATAGAAAAAGAGCTGCAGAATTTGCAAAAAGTTTATCAGAAGACACAGGATCAGATCCGAATTCTGGAACTGCTTGCGTGGAACGGACAGCTGGCAGACAAAGCAGATCATGCAGAAATCTACTATCGGCAATTGTTAACATATGAGCCGGAGTATAGTAAGGGCTATCTGGAATATGGATTATTTTTGTGCAGACAGGGCAGGTATCAGGAAAGCAGAGCAGTATACAGACAGTGGAAAAACAGGGCAGAAGAAAAAAGAATGCAGATAGCAGATGCATTTGCTGAAGAATGGCAGGAATGGAAGAAGGAGGCAGGAATTATTCTTGGAAGGACGAAACAATCTTTTTTGGAAGGTGCTTTTTAGTTTACTGATAATGGCAGTGTATGGAAGTTGTTCAGCTGCATATGCAGCTGAGTTTGGTGGGTTTGAGGTTTCAACAGGGACCGGTGAATATGAAGGAACCGGAGAAGAATGGGAGGATGAGCCGGTATGCAATACACCAGAACAGAATGACAGTAATACTTATGTAGATGAAGCACGAAATGACGGACAGGAATCAGAACAAAATACTTCAGGAACGGTATCCTCATATAATGAGGAGTATGAACAAGTGCCTGTACAGAATTGGAATGCACGGGAAAGTTCCACAACAACTGAAAAAAACCGTTCTTCTGTAACAGAATATACGGAAAGGTATAGAGGAGAGAACGAAAATGTAAGTAGTTCGATCATGGATGAAGACAGAATCATCAAGTCTGAGAGTACGGTAGTATCGATTCCCGCAGAAACGAGTCCGACATGGATACTGACCGTGACTCCAACTCCAACTCCGGTTCCTGCGCCAACAGCAACTTCAATACCGGTATTTACAGAAGTCCCGAAAGAAGAGGTGGAAACAGTAACAGAGTACAAGGAAGAGTACCGTCTGCCGCCTGCAGAATGTCTGCGAAAAATGAAACTCTTATGTTTGAGACAGGAATTGGGAAAGGGAGAATATGCAGAAATTCGAATCAAGAAGAATGCAGTGGTAGAAATTGTAAGTGTACGTGTTAATGGACAGGAAAAAGACTGGGATACAGAGGCAGAAATAGTCAGAGTACATGACCTTGTCAATGAGATAAATCTGCTGGAGATTGCAGCTATGATACCGGCAGATTTTACGTGGACGGGAGAGAAAAAGAATGTTATACTGACCTATAATGTTTTTTAGACGAATTTTTTGATACAAAAGAAAAATTATCTGTAAAAAATCGGAGGAATTATGTATAAAGCAATCTTATTTGATCTGGATGGAACGCTGACAGAGTCAGGTGAGGGAATCACAAAATGCGTGCAGTATGCGCTTGAAAAGCTTGGCAGACCAGAGTCGGATCTTGAAAAACTGAAAGTGTTTATCGGCCCACCACTGATGGAGCAGTTTATGAAGTATGCAGATCTGGATGAAGCAACTGCGCGCAAAGCAGTGGAATATTACAGAGAGCGTTATTCTACAACTGGAATATTTGAGAATTGTCCATACCCAGGTGTGGAAAAGCTGCTTCAGGAATTAAGGAGAAAGAAATACCTTCTGGCAGTTGCATCTTCCAAACCGGAATATTATGTGAAACAGATTTTAGATTATTTTAATTTGACGGAATATTTTGACGAAATTGTGGGAAGTGAAATGAATGGAGCCAGAACAAATAAGACAGAGGTGATTGAAGAAACCTTGAAACGCCTTGGATTGGATCATCACCGTGAGCAGGTGATCATGGTAGGGGATAAGGAGCACGATGTTCTTGGCGCCAGAAAGGCAGGACTTGATTGTGTGGCTGTTTCTTATGGCTATGGGACAAAAGAAGAACTTGCGGCCTCCCAGCCATTGCAGATTGTGGCATCAGCTGAAGAGATACTGGATTTTTTCTCCTGAGCCCCCGACGCAGACAAAGCCATGTCAGACAGATCTGGCGGGTAGCATATCCCTGTGGAATCCATTTTTTGATTTCACAGGTCATTGGCTACGCAGGTCTGTGGCTGCTCATGAAATCTGGCGGGGGAATGGATGCTTATTATCAAAATGCAATTCTTTTTACAGGGCTGACTGGATTACTTGCTATGATTCCCTGTCTGTGGTTTTACAGTAGAGACCGTGCAGCGAGAAAAATTGGCGGACTTGTAACTTCACAAAAACCATGGCAGTTGAAAATTCCGGAAATGTTACTGCTACTTGGAATGGGAGCGGCATTTTCGCAGTTTGCCAATATGCTTGTGGGAATACTGCAGTCGGTTTTGAATTATCAGGAATATCAGGAATCTATGGACCAGATGATGGAAGGAAAACAAATGTGGTTTCTGATCTTATCTATGGGAATCATAGCACCGCTTGCAGAGGAAATCGTTTTTCGCTGGCTGATCTATCTGAGACTTCGGGATTATATGCGAATGGGAGCAGCTGCTGTAATTTCTGGCCTGATTTTTGGAATCTATCATGGAAATCTGGTACAGGCTGTTTATGCGAGCCTTCTTGGAATAGTGTTTGCATATATTCTGGATATCAGTGGATGTCTGTGGAGCAGTGTGCTATTGCATATGGGGGCTAATATCTGGTCACTGATATCGCCGGATTTGTATACATGGGTCATTGCCAGGAATCCGGCTGCAATCATGATATTATTCCTGATCTTACTGATGGTAATGATTTTGGGCTGTTTTTATTTTACAAAAAGAGTACAGGGAAGATCAAAACGAGTTATATAGCAGAGAAAAGTAAAAATTATGATACAAATGAAAAGCTTTCAGATGAAATAAAATCTGGGAGCTTTTTTATATAAAGAAATAATGCTAATTAGATTTCGGGGTTTAGAAAGATTTTATAATTAGAAAGATTGCTCTTAAGGGGAATATATGATATCATAAGTGTATTAAAACAATTAATACACTAAATACACATGCGAAAAAATGATTTACAGCAGAAAGGAGGGACAATGATAATACTAGATTATCAGGACAGACGTCCGATATATGAACAGATAACTGAAAAGTTCAGGACGCTGATCTATCAGGGAGCATTGCCGGCCGGTTCCAGACTTTCTTCTGTCCGGCAGCTGGCAATGGAATTATCTATCAACCCGAATACGATTCAGAGAGCTTATATGACACTGGAGCAGGAGGGACTGATCTATCCGGTAAAAGGCAAAGGGAATTTTGTTGCAGAGACGCGGCAGATTCAGGAAAAAAGCAAAGAAGATTTTCGAAAAGAATTTCTGGAACTTGTCAGACGTGGAATCAACACAGGTATGACAGAAGAAGAACTGATGACATTGGTTCAGAAAGGGTATGAGGAGGAACAGAGATGATAGAGATAAGGGGATGCAGCAAAGCATTTGGGACGCTTATGGCAGTCAGTAAGGTTTCGCTGGAAATCGGGGAAAGAGAGGTCTTTGGTCTGGTTGGAAGCAACGGTGCAGGGAAGAGTACACTTCTTCGTATGATTGCAGGAATTCTGAAACCTGATGAGGGTGAAATAAAGATTGATGATATGGCAGTATTTGATAATGAAAAGGCAAAAGAACAGGTTTTCTACATATCTGATGATTGCTATTTTCCGACAAACTATACAGCGTTGGATATGGCTGCGTTCTACCAGCTGCATTATCCGAAATTTGAGAAGCAGAGATTTGCAAAACTGATGAATCAGTTCCAGCTTGATGAAAGAAGAAAAGTCGGCAGCTTTTCTAAGGGTATGAAAAAACAGTTGATGGTACTTCTTGGAATCAGTGCAGGGACAAAATATCTTCTCTGTGATGAAACATTTGACGGATTAGATCCGGTAGTACGTCAGGGGGTTAAGAGTTTGCTTGCAGCAGAAATCATGAGCAGAGATTTTACTCCGGTTCTTGCTTCACACAATTTGAGAGAACTGGAAGACATTTGTGATCATGTGGGACTTTTGCATAAAGGAGGCATGCTTTTGAGTAAAGACCTAGAAGATATGAAATTCCATATTCATAAAGTACAGTGTGTTTTGACAGACAGGAAACAGGAAGAGGAATTGAAAAAAGAACTGGACATATTAAAGGTTGATCATCAGGGATCACTTGTATTGTTTACAGCAAGAGGTACGCGGTCAGAAATTATGGCAAAGATACAGGAGAAGAATCCATTGTTCAGTGAAGTGCTTCCACTGACTCTGGAAGAAATATTTATCAGTGAAACGGAGGTGGCTGGTTATGAGATCCAGAATATTTTCTTCTAAATATTTAAAGACAATTTCCAAAGGACAGTTATGGATGCCGGCATTTATAGCACTTGGTTTTTTACTGGCATTTCCGGTGACTGGTATGGTGAAATTGAGTTCATGGAGTGATCTACAATATTCAGCTTTACAAAATCAGATTTTGTATAATAATTTGTGGAAAGATGGTTTTGTGCTGTCAGGCCTGATCATTGCATCAATAGCAGCTTTCATAAACAGTGTGAACGGATTTATTTATCTGTATTCTGGCAAAAAAACAGACTATTATCATGGGCTTCCGATGAAAAGAACAGAAATGTTTCTGGAAAGAGTGTTTTCAGGCCTGGTATATTATCTGATGCCATATATCGTAGCAGAATTTCTGATGATCTGCATTGGTGCAGCACGAGGCTTTTTCAGCTTGAGTATTATGGGGATGGCTGTGAAAATGTTCTTCCTGCATATCATCATCTACCTGGTGATCTATTTCAGTATTGTGCTGGTAATCAGTGTGACGGGAAATATGCTGATGGGTATTCTTTGTCTGGGTGGAATGTACTTGTATGGTATTGTGTTGAATCTGATTCTTGTAGCCTATGGACAGTCATTTTGGCATACCTTCTTCTCAGAATATCAGTATGGTGGATTTCATACGCTTCTGCACTCTGCATCTCCGGGAACGTTGATTCTTGATATGGTCAGTGCTTATGCGGAAGGAAAGGCAGGAAAATTACTTGCAGCAGTTATTGTTCTTGGTGTTGTATTTGGAGTCCTGGCATGGATTGCATATAAGAAAAGACCATCAGAATCGGCTGGAAAATCAATGGTTTATTCGTGGATTTCAATCGTAGTGAGATTTATGGTCGTGGTTCCGGGCGGCCTTGCAGTCGGCTGGATATTCTATTCTCTTACTACCGGAAAAGTCAGAATCCTTTGGTGGATTTTCGGAATGATACTTGGAACAGTCATAATACATGGTTTATCAGAAACGATATATCAGATGAGTTTCCAGGGCTTTTTTACGAAAAAGTTACAGCTGGTAATTGCAGGGGCACTTGTAGCAGTTTGTGCACTTATTTTCCAGAAAGACCTGCTGCATTATGACCGCTATATTCCAAAACAGGAAGATATTGCATCCATGAATCTCAACATGATGTCTTTTGACCAGGATTACTATGAGAATGTCCAAAAGACCAAAGATGGAGAATATGAAATAACAGATGCAAATAACTGGGCAGAACCGGCTATGGCATTTGTCGGTAAAAATGGTATAGGTGATCAGACTTATAAGGCTCTTCAGGATATCGTTTCCAGCAATCCCAAAGGTGAGGTGATTGATGGCGATTATACATATTATTCAAGTATAAAATATACACTTAAATCAGGAAAAGAGATCTACCGAAAATACTGGATAGGGACGGAGAACTTAAGTGCTCTTGTAAAAGGATTATATGAGGAAGAAAATCTGAAAGAACAGAAATTTTGTTTTCTTAATCTTGATCAGAAATATCTGAAAAATATTGGATTGAATGATGCAAGCGGAAATGGATACAGTATCTTCCAGAATGATTCTGATAAAATGAAACAGCTCCTTGAAGCAATGAAGAAGGATGTCGATGCTGCAACAGCAGAAGATTTCATGCAGGCACCTGAGGTAAAAATGGATTTTGCTTATCAGTTTCCAGGCAAACAGGATGTGAATAATATGATACCAGGTAATACCAATGCAAATGTACAGTATGCGAACTGGATAGTCGGTATTTATCCTTCATTTAAAAATACTCTTGCAATTCTTAAGGAAACAGGTTATCCTCTGACGGTAGAAGATCTGGATATTAAAAAGATCATGCTGAACTATTTTAACGATGAGGATGGTCAGCAGGAAGATGTGACTTATGAGAAGCCGGAAGAAATAAAAGCTCTGAAAGAGGCATTGACTGTAAGATATAATGGATACGTTGACAAAGATTCCGAGATTTATCAGAATATTTATGTATCTGTGTATACGGATAAAGGCGATGCTGTGAACGCATATGGACTGAAGACAGAGAAACTGCCTGATTTCGTAAAAGAAAAAATTACAGAGCTGGGAATCACACAGAGCAGTATGCAGATGGATGCACCGGTAACAAAAGAAGAAACGGTGTGTACGGATGACAGCGAAGATATGGTATCACAGGAGATCATAGGTGGAGCAGATGAACCAACTTCAATCTATCTGGAAAGCAGTGGCGATTCAGGTTCATCTGAGACAGAATAAGGAGTAGATATGGCAAAGGCAGTAAGGCTGGACAAATTTCTTGCTGACGCAGGAAAAGGAACCAGAAGTGAAGTGAAAAAATTCATACAGAAAGGGCAGGTTCAGGTCAACGGAGCTCCGGCGAAGAAACCGGAACTGAAGGTTGATCCGGAGAAGGATACCGTTATACTTTCAGGTGAAACAGTCGGTGTGGCACCGGAATTTGTTTATTATCTTCTGAATAAACCAGCCGGCTGCGTCAGTGCAACAGAAGACCACAATGACAGAACAGTCATGGAATATGTACCTTCCGATCGCAAAGGAATTTTTCCGGTAGGAAGACTTGACAAAGATACAGAAGGATTACTTCTTATTACAGATGACGGTATGCTGGCACATGAACTTCTTGCCCCGGGGAAACATGTGGACAAAACCTATTTTGTCCGCGTGGAAGGAAAGCTTACAGTGGAAAAGATCGAGAAACTGGAAAATGGTGTGGATATCGGCGAAAAAAAACTGACGATGCCGGCTAAGGTAGAAATTGTTGGCGGAAGCTGGGAAGGTGCAGGTGAACCAGAACCAGGGCGCGTCCGCAGAGAAAATCTCCCGGAAGTCTATACAGAACTGCATCTGACGATCCACGAAGGAAAATTCCATCAGGTGAAACGCATGATGGCAGCAGTCGGAACCCCCGTCATCTACCTCAAAAGAATCGCCATGGGTCCCCTCACCCTGCCCGACGATTTAAAGAAGGGAGAGTGCCGCCTTCTTACAGACGAAGAGGCAAGAAGTTTGAAACGCTAGATATGTGATATATGGACGCATCGGACAGATAGCTGTTTGCGATACGCCAGACAAGTATTCCTGTACAGGCTCATAAATACCACTGCGTTTTCTATTCAGTGCATGCGCCCATTTGCCGTCAGTCGCGCAAACTCGGCTTCGCCTCAGACAGAGCGCTTGGTGACGGCAGCTTGCCTGCACTTCATAACGAAAGCCTCGCGAGTATTTTATGATCTCTGTACAGGAAGCTTTTTCTGGCTGTATTATGATAATATCAGCCTGATGCAGTCACAGTGTTGCCATAGACGACACTTACAGAGCGATTTTAGGTACTGACGAAATCCAGCGGTTACGGAGACCCATTCTTGAAGGTTATCCTGAAAGAATGTATGGTCGAAGTTAGCGATTAGTTTGTCAGACCGTTGCTCTGGTCGGCAAGGCAATCTGTGACTTTGTATCAGGCGTAAACATAAAAAAATACAGAAAAAACTGCGAAAACCCTCTTTACATAGAGGGTTTTCTTATGCTATACTCTAGAAGTTGCAATGTGCGCAAAACCGCACAAATAAAAAGTCACGTACAGAGATTCCGATGGATGGTGCCCTTACGGTGTGAGGTTGGGTCCGGATAGAAAATGATCTGTACGGAAGAATTTAACCAAAAAGGAGAACAAATCATGAGCGTTATTTCAATGAAACAGCTTTTGGAAGCAGGTGTTCATTTCGGACATCAGACAAGAAGATGGAACCCTAAAATGGCTCCGTACATCTACACAGAAAGAAATGGTATCTACATCATCGACCTTCAGCAGTCTGTAGGTATGGTAGACGATGCATACAATGCAGTAGCTGATATCGTAGCTAACGGTGGAAACATCCTTTTCGTTGGTACTAAGAAACAGGCTCAGGATGCTATCAAAGCAGAAGCAGAGCGTTGCGGACAGTTCTATGTAAATGAAAGATGGCTTGGTGGTATGCTTACAAACTTCAAGACAATCCAGAGCCGTATTGCAAGACTGAAACAGATCGAAGCTATGGAAGCTGACGGAACTTTCGAAGTACTTCCAAAGAAAGAAGTTATTGAATTAAGAAAAGAACTTGCTAAACTGCAGAAAAACCTTGGCGGTATCAAAGAAATGAAACGTCTCCCAGACGCAATCTTCATCGTTGACCCTAAGAAAGAAAGAATCTGTGTTCAGGAAGCTCATACATTAGGTATTCCGCTTATCGGTATCTGCGATACTAACTGTGATCCGGAAGAACTGGATTATGTAATCCCGGGTAACGATGATGCTATTCGTGCCGTAAAACTGATCGTTTCAAAAATGGCAGACGCTGTTATCGAAGCAAATCAGGGAACAACAGAAGCTGAAGAAGCAGAAGTTGAAGAAGCTACAGAGGAATAATTAATTTAATAATTCCAGGAGGAAAATACAATGGCTATTACAGCAGCTCAGGTAAAAGAATTAAGAGAAATGACCGGTGCCGGAATGATGGATTGTAAGAAAGCTCTTACAGCTACAGATGGCGATATGGACAAAGCAGTAGAATTCCTGCGTGAAAAAGGTCTTGCTACAGCTCAGAAAAAAGCAAGCCGTGTTGCAGCAGAAGGTCTTTGCAAGACTCTTGTTGCTGATGATGAGAAGAACGCAGTTGTTGTAGAAGTTAACTCTGAGACAGACTTCGTTGCTAAGAATGAAAAATTCCAGAGCTATGTTGCAGATGTTGCAGCACAGGCACTTACAACTTCCGCAGCTGACATCGATGCTTTCCTTGCAGAGCCATGGGCACTTGATACAACCAAGACTGTAAACGAAGCTCTTGCAGCGCAGATCGCAGTTATCGGTGAGAACATGCACATCAGAAGATTTGCTCAGGTGAAAGAAGAAAACGGATTCGTTGCTTCTTACACACATATGGGTGGAAAAATCGGCGTTCTTGTAGACGTTGAAACAGATGTTGTTAACGATGCAGTGAAAGAAATGGCTAGAAACGTAGCAATGCAGATTGCAGCTCTGAAACCGCAGTACACAAGCGACAGTGAAGTAAGTGCTGAATATATCGAGCATGAAAAAGAAATCCTTCTTGCTCAGATCCAGAACGATCCGAAAGAATCCCAGAAACCGGAGAAGGTTATCCAGGGTATGATCGCTGGACGTATCAAGAAAGAACTCAAAGAGATCTGCCTTCTTGATCAGGTTTACGTTAAAGCAGAAGATGGAAAACAGACTGTTGCTAAATATGTAGAAGAAGTTGCTAAAGCAAACGGCGCTAAGATTGCAATCAAAGGTTTCGTTCGTTTCGAAACTGGCGAAGGTATCGAAAAACGTCAGGATGACTTCGCAGCAGAAGTTGCAGCTCAGGTAGCTGGTAAATAATTTCTGATCTGATTTAAGTCAGAACATTTCAATCCCCTGAAATCCAGGGCACCTCATCGAGGTGCGAGGATTTTGGGGGATTTTTTGTATGGAAAAGGAATATATCTTGTAATTTTGAGGTTTTTCATTCATAATATATGCAGTACAATTAGAAATGAGTATAAAAATATGGTGAACTACAAAAATGTAAAAATATCAGAAGACGCACGAATAGCGAAACAGTCTGTAATTATTGGTGATGTGACGATCGGACGAGACAGTTGCGTATTATATTATACAGTCATTCGTGGCGATGAAGCACCAATTGTAATTGGTGAGGAGACCAATATTCAGGAAAACTGCACGGTTCATGTAAGTCATAATAAGCCGGTTTCTATTGGAAACAATGTTACAATAGGGCATAATGCAGTGATTCACAGCTGTACGATCGGAGACCGGACGCTGATTGGAATGGGCGCGGTAATTCTGGATGGTGCACAGATCGGAAACGACTGTATCATTGGAGCCGGAAGTCTGGTAACAAAGAATACTGTGATTCCGGATGGTTCACTTGTGTTGGGAAGTCCGGCGAAAATAAAGAGAAATCTTACCTGGGAAGAGAAACTTGGTAATCTCGAAAACAGCAGAGAATACGTTAAGGTTTCCGGTGAGATGAAAGCACAGGGTATTTTGTAAGTTATTTGCAATATAAATGATGAAAACAGAATATAGGAAAAGATAAAGGAGAGTTCTATGGATCACGAAATTCCTGTCCGTATTGTAGACAACCAGGAATACATGAAGGTTGTCCGCTCAATTCTTGAGGAGGGAAAAGAAGTTCCCCTTGTTGTCACAGGAAACAGTATGATGCCGTTTCTTATTGACAGGAGGGATCAGGTGCTGATAAAAAGGATTGAACGTCCTCTGAAAAAAGGAGATATTGCTTTTTTTCAGAGAGAAAACGGACAGTATATTATGCACAGAATTCACTTTATGCGAAAAGATGACAGAACTGGTGAAAACCAGTTCTATTTTATTGGAGATGGACAGAAAAACATAGAAGGACCTATTAAAGAAACACGGATTTTTGGCGTAATTACCGGGGTTTTGCGGAAAGGGAAATATTTGGATGAACATACATTTACATGGAGATTTTTTGAGAATATCTGGCGTTATGTGATACCATTTCGACCCCTGATAATAAAAATATATTCACTTTTTAAGCGTTGAATTGCTTGAGAATCATAAAGTGCAGTGCTATAATTTGACCAAGTTGCGGGTAGTGAATTGTAGAGCGATGAGAAATCAGAAATGTCAGCGCAAGAGTATCATGGAATGACGCAAATAACCAGGATGGAATCCGTCCGACAGATACACTTGTTCAGCTTTATGCAGACGGAACTGCACTTGGTGACAAAGCAGTTATTGAGTCAAATAAAGAATGGACAAAGACCTGGTCAAATCTTCCGAAATATAAAGCCGGAAAAGAAATTGCTTATAATGTGATCGCGTATGCTGTTTCCGGATATACCGTAAAAGTAATCGGTAATGCTTTAGAGGGATATAAAGCAGAGTACACGCATAATGTACAGAAAATGAATGTGACTGTTCAGAATGCATGGAATGATCTGGATAATGTGGTGGATTCCCGTCCGGCTCAGCTGGTTGTTGAAATCTATGCAAATGGAAAGACAACAGGCAAGAGAGTAACTCTGACAGAAGCAAATAACTGGAAAGCAACCGTTTCGGGTCTTGACAGAAATGCAGCCGGAAAACGAATTCAGTATACCGGCAAGGCAGTTGGAACTCCGGCAGGATACAATATTTCCGTAAGTACAGATACAAATGGAAATATTAAATTAATCAGCAACTTTACAACTTATACGAAAAAGTTGCGACTGAAACTTTCCAAAACATTTTATGTATATAATGGAAAGAATGCAAAACCAAAGGTTACTGTGTATAACGGAAGAAAGAAAGTAAGCAGCAAGTATTATAAAGTAACTTATAAAAATAATAAAAAGGTCGGCTACGCAACCGTGATCGTTAAAGGCAAGGGCAAATTTGCAAAATACGCAGGCAAGGCAGCCTTTACGATCAAGCTTAAGACATTGAAAAAACCTTCTGTTAAAAAAGGTGCAAAGGGAACATTGAATGTAAGCTGGAAACGTGACGGACAGGCAACGAAGTATGTTGTACAGTACAGCCAGAGTAAAAAGTTTAAAGGTAAGTCCACAAAAACTGTAACAATCACGAATAATAAGATTGGAAAGACTGTTCTGAAGGGACTTACAGGCAAAAAGAATTATTACGTTCGTGTACGCAGCTGCAAGGCCGTAAACGGCAGGGAAATCTGGTCATCCTGGAGCAGCAGATCATCAAAGGTTAAAGTTAAATAAGAAATAAAATCCATTTATGTGTCAGGGGCAGCCGGGTGCTGCCTCTGAAAACGAGGAGGAAGAAAGAAATGTATAGAAAATGGCTGGGATGGAAAAAGGTTGCCGTATGCCTTGTTGGTGCTGCAATGATCATGCAGGGCGCAAGCATTGCCATGGCTTCTGACGAATACCTACGGAACAGGAAACCACAGCTTCTGACGAAAATGCACAGGAAAGTATAGATACAGATTCTGAAGAAAAAAATACTGACGAAGAGGAAACAAAAGCGGACGAAGAAAAAAGTTCGGAAGAAACGGATTCTGAGGAACAGGATACAGCAGAGGATTCTGAATCAGAAGCTGGCAGTGAAGATGTTGAAAAAGATGCAGAAGAGACTGATGTAACAGAGAATACGATTGACCCGGAGGAGACACCGGAAGAAAGTGAAAAAGTACTTGCAGCAGAAGAGGCTGGTACAGCGGCAGAAGAAACGGGGCTTGCTGTTTCAGGTACAGTCAGTCATATTGACTTGTCAAGAGTGGCATCTGCTTCATTGACGGTTGGAGATAAAACTTTAACTCAGACAGTAGTCTTTGATGAAGGAGATCTTGGAAACATTACAGTTTCTCCGGATTATGTGGGAGTAATCGTTATGGGACAGGGACAGATCCACATTGCAGGAGTCTTTCCGACAGGGACATATGCCTGCCCGATTGAATATACAGTATCTATTACAAAAGATGTGACATTTACAGATCCGGAAACGGGAAAAACATATACACAGACAATGACATTTACTTCGTCATTCAATTATTGGGATGAAAGTAATATGTGCCCGAGCCTTGGGGGAAGAGAATACTGGTCTCATGGATTTGTGATTCCGTGGTCCGGTATGGATTTCTGCTTTGGAAGTGCAAGTGATGTGATTCCGGCACCAAGTGAAGCTCCGAAACCAAGTGAGGCACCAAAGCCAAGTGAAGCTCTGAAACCGAGTGAAGCACCAAATCCGAGTGGAGCACCAAAGCCAAGCGAAGCACCAAATCCAAGTGTAACACCGGATACCACTGCGACACCAGCGGTAACAGAAATGCCGAATGCAACGGAAACTCCGGATGCGACAGATACACCGACCCCGGCTGTAACAAACGCGGATTCTGGAAATAATGCTGGAAATGGCGGTGTTTCCGGTTCTGACGGAACAAATTCTAATGGAACAAATACTGCAGGAAATGCATCTGGTTCACAGAAAACAGATGGTGTAAAAACTGCAGATGAGACAAAGGTTGCAGGCTCTGCAATGATGTTCCTGTTTGCGTTTGCTGATGTTGTACTTGCTTTCTGGGCACTTCGACTGAAACATCGCAGAGACGAAAAATAAATCATGATCATCACTGAAATATAGTTGAAAATGTTGCCGGATTTCTCTGGAGAGGAGCAGATTCGGCAGCATTTTTTTATGTAATAGGAAATTACTACGTAATGTTCCTATTACACAAAAACGCTCCGCTTTGAATGCTGACTTTACAGAAAAACATCGACTAATTATAATAAAAATGTAAAAAGGAAGATTCAGGAGGAATTACATGTCATATATGATCAGAAAAGCGGAAAAGGAGGACCTGCCGCGAATTTATGAGATTTATGAAACAGCGAGACAATTTATGCGGGAGAACGGAAATCATGCACAGTGGGGAGCAGGGGACAGACCGGAAGAACTGCTGGAAGATGATATTTCTCAGGGAAATCTGTATGTACTGGAAGATGCGGTCGCAGATGAAGCAATAATCCATGCAGTATTTGCTTTTATAGAAGGAGAGGATCCTGTTTATCTGAAAATTGAACAGGGTAGCTGGATAGTGGATACAGAGTATGCTGCAGTACACCGTGTTGCGAGTGATGGAACGGTCCGTAATGTGCTGGAAAAGATCATGGACTACTGTAAGGCACAGATACCGCATTTACGAATAGATACACATGAGGATAATAAAGTAATGCAGCATGTACTTGAAAAATATGGCTTTGTACGGTGTGGAATCGTGTATGTGCCGGATGGAAGCCCACGTATTGCATATGAGCTACTGGAAAAATCCGAATAAGTTTTTAATGCAAAATTCTTATAAATATACATTTTGCTATTACGTAAATTTGTGGTAGAATAGAGAGAAAATGAATAGTTATACATAGAAAGGAACTATTATTATGGAAAAAGGTACAATTTTTAAATTTCATAATGACCTTGATACAGACCAGATCATTGCATCCCAGTATCTGCTTCTGCCAAATCTGGATGAAATGAAGGGGCATACATTTGAATCATTGGATCCTGATTTTGCAAAGAAAGTAAAACCGGGAGATTTCGTAATTGGCGGTGAGAACTTTGGTTGCGGTTCTTCCAGAGAACAGGCACCGGGCGTACTCAAAGCACTTGGGGTACAGGCCGTTATCGCCAAATCCTTTGCAAGAATTTTCTTCAGAAATGCGATCAACATCGGACTTCCGGCAATTGTCTGTAAAGATCTTCCGGATGATGTACAGACCGGAGATACCATGGAACTTCATATGTCTGATGGTACAGCAGTTGCAAACGGAAAGACTTATACCTGTACCAAACTTCCGGAATATATGCAGGGGATTCTGAATCAGGGCGGCCTGATCGCTTCACTGAACAAGGAGGAGAAATAACCATGGGAATGACAATCGCAGAAAAAATCATCGCAGCAGCAGCCGGTGTGGATAGTGTTAAACCTGGTGATATCCATACGGTTCAGCTTGACCGTCTGATGAGTAATGACGGAACCACACATCTGACTGTAGATATGTATAATAATAAATTAAAAAATCCGCATATTGCAGATACAAAAAAACTTGTTTTTATCGTTGACCACAACGTACCGTCTGACTGTCCGAAAACAGCAGCATCCCAGAAAAAAATGAGAGACTTTGCAAAAGAAAATAACATTGATTTCTGGGAAGGCAAAGGCGTCTGCCATCAGGTTATGATCGAGAATTATGTTCGTCCGGGTGAACTGATCTTTGGCGCAGACAGCCATACCTGTTCTTATGGTGCACTTGGCGCATTCGGAACCGGTGTCGGATGTACAGACTTTCTTTATGGAATGGTAACAGGAACTTCCTGGGTACTGGTTCCGGAATCTGTAAAATTCAATCTGACCGGTAAACTTCCGGAAGGCGTTACCGCCCGTGACCTGATTCTTACCATTATTGGAGAAGTTGGTGCAAACGGATGCAACTATCAGGTAATGGAATTCACCGGAGAAGGCGCAAAAACATTAAGCATCAGTGATCGTATGACTCTCTGCAATATGGCAGTAGAGGCCGGTGCAAAGACAGGTATCTTTGAAGCTGACGAAAAGGCAATGGAATACCTTAAAGAGCACGGACGTGAGCCAAAAGCTGTATTTCACAGCGATCCGGATGCAAAATATGTAAGAGAATATACCTTTGATCTGAGTAAAGTACGTCCGGTAGTGGCTAAACCAGATTTTGTAGATAATGTTGTTCCTGCAGAAGAAGCATGTGGAATTGAGATCAATGAAGCATTCCTTGGTTCCTGTAACAACGGACGTATTGAAGATCTGCGCGTAGGTGCCGAGATCATCAAAGGAAAGAAAGTATCTGATAAAGTACGTTTTCTCGTTGTTCCGGCAAGCCAGACCATCTATCGTCAGGCATTAAAAGAAGGTCTGATCGACATCTTCATGGAAGCTGGCGCGATCGTTATGAACCCAAACTGCAGTGTATGCTGGGGAAGCTGCCAGGGCGTTATCGGCGAGAACGAAGTCCTGATCAGCACAGGAACACGTAACTTTAAGGGACGTGCAGGTCATCCGAGCTCCAAAGTATATCTTGGATCTGCAGCAACTGTTACTGCATCTGCAGTTGCAGGCAAGATCGCACTGCCGTCTGAAATCTGAGAAAGAGAAGAGGATAACATAGATTATGGAAAAGTTTACAGGCAAAGTGTGGGTACTTGGCGATGATATCGATACTGACATCATCATCCCGACCGAGTATCTGGCACTCAAGACAATCGATGATATGAAACAGTATGGATTCAGCCCACTTCGTCCGGAACTGGCTGGACAGATTCAGAAAGGTGACATCATTGTTGCTGGCAAAAACTTTGGCTGCGGTTCTTCCAGAGAGCAGGCACCGGAGATTATCAAAGCACTGGGAATTCAGTGTGTCATTGCAAAATCATTTGCAAGAATTTTCTTCAGAAACTCCATCAACAACGGGCTTTTGCTGATTGAACAGCCGGAGCTCCATAATGACATCAAAGAGGGAGATACCGTAACTGTTGTGATGAATGAACATGTAGACTATGATGGAAAACAGTACCCGATCGCTTCCCTGCCGGAGAACCTGATGAGTATCATTCAGGCCGGTGGACTTGTAAAAGCCATGCGCAAACTGAACGGACTGGACTAAGGAGGAAGAGCAGATGGGCGAAACAGTTATTGAAAAGATTATCAGAAATAATGTGGGTCATACAGTAAAACCTGGCGACATTGTGACCGTTAACGTAGACAGAGTCATGATCCATGATATTTTTATTCCATTTGTTGCAGAGAAGTTTGAAGAGATGGGATTCAAGAAATTATGGGATCCGGACAAAGTTGTTCTGATCTATGATCACCTTGTACCGGCAAGTCAGCTGGACGATACCAGACATTTCCATGTGGGAGATGCATTTGCAGAAAAATACGGAATGAAAAACGTACACAGAAGCGATGGAATCTGTCATCAGCTGATGACAGAGGCTGGTTATGTCAAACCGGGTAATATTGTCTTTGGTACAGACAGTCATACAACTACTTACGGATGCGTCGGTGCATTTTCTTCCGGTATCGGATATACAGAGATGGCAAGCATTCTTGGAACAGGAACCATGTGGATCAAAGTTCCGGAGACGATCAAGGTTGTGATCGATGGAGAACTTCCGGCGAACGTTATGTCCAAAGATGTAATTCTTCGTCTGATCGGTGATCTGGGCGCAGACGGTGCAACTTACCGTGCACTGGAATTTACAGGCAGTGCAGTAAAAAATATGTCCGTTGCAAGCCGCATGACCATCGCAAACATGGCAATCGAGGCAGGGGCAAAATGTGCACTTTTCACACCAGATGAAAAGACAGCAGAGTACTGTGAGATTGAACTGAACGATTTTCAGAAGAGTCTTGTCGGGGATGGGGATGCTGCATATCTCAAGACGATGACTTACCGTGGGGAGGATTTTGTTCCGGTCATGGCATGCCCGTCACAGGTGGATAAGATCCGTGATGTCAGCACACTGGAAGGAACGGAGATCGATCAGGTATTTATCGGCTCCTGTACAAATGGACGTCTGGAAGATCTGGCAGCAGCGGCTGAAGTTCTGAAAGGTAAGAAAGTTGCTGATTATGTAAAACTGATCGTGACACCGGCAAGCCGCAAGATCTACAGACAGGCAATTGAACTTGGTATTCTTGATACGCTGGCAGAAGCAGGCGCAATGATCACACATCCGGGATGTGGACTGTGCTGTGGACGTGCAGGTGGTATTCTGACAGATGGAGAGCGTGTTGTAGCAACAAATAACCGTAATTTCCTTGGACGTATGGGAACTTCCAAAGTAGAAATCTATCTGGCATCTCCAAAGACTGCAGCAGCATGTGCAGTGGCTGGAAAGATTGTCAGCCCGAAATAAAAACTTAAAAAACACCAAAAAAAGTCAAGAAGGAAGAATATTTTTTTCTATCTTGACTTTTTTCTGATTTAGCACTATAGTATAACGCAGTAACAGCAATAACGAGGTGAAGTTTGCAGGAAAGAGGTATAAGCCCACCGAAGGAGTAAAACTCTCAGGTATCCGTATTGTCGGACAGAAACTGTAAATGGATCGTATCTCTGGAGACGCCTGTTTCAGTACAGGGGCCGAAGGTGCAAGCGACGCGTAAGCGTCTTGAATCTCTCAGGCAAAAGGACAGAGGATGCTTTTGATAATTACATCCTGAAGTTTATTCTTTATTTTTATTCTTTTTTAATTGTCTGATTCATTTTGATTCTTAGCAGTTCAACGGAGAACGGTTCTTATTTCTTTATTCCCCTTTTTATGATGCTGAAAAATACATATGTAAGGAGAACTTTTTGAGATGTGGGAAGCAATCAATAATTTTTTAGTTGCAGTGGATGACAAGGTCTGGGGCGTACCGCTTATGGTATTAATCATAGCCGGTGGCGTTCTTCTTACCAGCAGACTTGGGTTCCTTCAGGTACGTCGTCTTCCTCTGGCACTGAAATGGATGTTCAAAAATGAAGATGAAGGTGATGGAGAAATCTCCAGTTTTGCAGCTCTGTGTACAGCATTGAGTGCAACGATCGGTACCGGTAATATTGTAGGTGTTGCAACGGCCGTCTGTGCCGGAGGTCCGGGAGCACTTTTCTGGATGGTTGTAGCAGCCTTCTTTGGAATGGCAACCAAATTTTCTGAAGGTCTTCTGGCGGTAAAATATCGTGTAGTAGCTGAGGACGGACACAGCCTTGGCGGACCATTCTACTATATTGAAAAAGGTATGGGACCGAAATGGAAATGGCTTGGTAAGATTTTTGCATTCTTTGGTGTTTGTGTAGGCCTTTTTGGTATTGGTACATTCAGCCAGGTAAATGGTATTTCCAGTGCAGTGCAGAACTTCTTTGACCCGGATAAGACAAACTGTATTGATATCCCATTTTTAGGACAGTATTCAGTAGCAGTTGTTGTTTCTTCTCTGATTCTTGCATTCTGTGTAGCAGCGATTCTGATCGGTGGACTTAAGAGAATTGCAACTGTCAGCCAGATTATCGTACCATTTATGGCAGCAATCTATATCATTTTCAGTATTACATTAATCATCTGTAATATTACAGAAATTCCGGCAGCAATCGTAACAGTTGTCAAAGCAGCATTTAATCCGAGTGCGGTAACCGGTGGTGTGGTTGGTTCTATGATCGTTGCAATGCAGAAAGGTGTTGCACGAGGAATCTTTTCCAACGAAGCTGGTCTTGGTAGTGCACCGATCGCAGCAGCAGCAGCTCAGACAAAAGAGCCGGTACGTCAGGGTCTGGTCAGCATGACAGGTACTTTTATTGATACGATCATTATCTGTACAATGACAGGTCTTTCCATTGTCCTGACAGGTGCATGGCAGGTAGAGGGAATTGAAGGTGTACAGGTTACTACTTATGCGTTCCAGCATGGACTTCCGTTCCCGGCTAAGTTTACAGCATTTGTATTGATGCTCTGTCTTGTATTCTTTGCATTCACAACGATTCTTGGATGGGATTACTACAGTGAACGTTGTCTCGAATACCTGACAAACGGACATAAGAAAAAAATCATCGTATACCGCTGGTTATACATCATTGCAGTATTTATTGGACCATACATGACAGTAAGTGCAGTATGGACTATCGCAGATATCTTTAATGGTCTGATGGCAATTCCGAATATGATTGCGCTGTTTGCTCTGAGCGGAGTTGTTGCAAAAGAAGCAAAAGATTTCTTTAAAGCAGAAAAACATAAGCTCTGATAAACGTAGATTTTAAAAAATGAATAAATCCTCCTGTTTTTCATACACTAGACTGTGAATATGAGAACAGGAGGAATTTTTTTGAAGAAAAAAACAAAGACATTGCTTACCTGCCTGGCTGTACCTCTGGGAGTCGGAGCGGTTTCAGGTTTTCTTACACAGGGAAGTATGAATACATTTGAAAAACTGAAACAGCCGCCCCTTACACCTCCCGGATGGGTGTTTCCAGTTGTATGGACCGGACTGTTTGCCATGATGGGAACGGCTTCTTATCTGGTTGCAATCACACCAAAAACTGAAGAGAGAAAGAAGGCACTGACTTTATACGGGATTCAGCTCGCTGTAAATTTTCTGTGGCCGGTATTTTTCTTTAACGCAGGATGGTATCTGTTTGCGTTTGCCTGGCTGTTGTTTTTGTGGTATCTGGTATATTTATGTACAAAAACATTTTCTGAAATTTCGAGAACAGCTGGTTATCTGATGATTCCATATCTTGTCTGGCTGACTTTTGCAGGATATCTGAATTTCTTTATTTTTTTGTTGAACTGATATTGTTGAGCGGGGCATTGTCTGGTGGGGCGGTGCCCTGTGTGACTTACTTGAAACTGGTGCTTGACAATGCTGCGAAAATCACGTAATATAGATAAGGAATATGCTTAACGCTAAATAGGTTGAACATTTTTCCAACTGCCGTAATGAATGGAAATGACATGGATTGTCATGAGAAATTCTGCGACAGCTTTTTTTATGCACAGGAGATGATTCCGGTGCAGATGGATGAGGGATACAAAGAGGGAAATTATGCTATACTTATAAGGAGGAAAAAGCATGAACTATGATGTGATCATTATTGGTGCCGGTCCTGGAGGGATTTTTGCAGCATATGAATTAATGAAAGAAATGCCGGACTGTAAGGTTGGAGTTTTTGAAGAGGGATATTCTCTTGAAAAGAGAAAATGTCCGATTGACGGCAAAAAGATAAAAAACTGTATCAATTGTAAGAGATGCTCGATTATGTGCGGATTTGGCGGGGCAGGCGCATTTTCTGATGGAAAATATAATATTACCAATGATTTTGGCGGAACGCTGTACGAGCATATTGGCAAGAGCCAGGCAATTGAACTGATGAAATATGTAGATGATATTAATATGGAATATGGCGGTGAGGGAACTAAACTTTATTCTACAGCCGGAACCAAGTTTAAGAAGCTCTGTCTGCAGAATAAACTGAATCTTCTGGATGCTTCCGTGCGTCATCTGGGAACAGATATCAATTATGTAGTTCTTGAGAATCTTTATAATGCAATGAAAGATCATGTGGACTTCTATTTTGATACACCGGTACAGAAGGTGGAAATATTAGAAGACGGATATCGTATAATCTGTGAAAAGGGTTCTTATGAGTGTAAGAAATGCATCGTTTCAGTAGGAAGAAGCGGAAGTAAATGGATGGAAACTGTCTGTAAAGACCTGAGGATTCCGACAAAATCCAATCGTGTAGATCTTGGTGTCCGCGTGGAACTTCCGGCAGTCATTTTCTCACATCTGACAGATGAACTGTACGAGAGCAAGATCGTCTACCGTACAGAGAAATTTGAAGATAACGTTCGTACATTCTGCATGAACCCGAACGGAATCGTAGTAAACGAAAATACCAACGGAATCATCACCGTAAACGGACACAGCTATGAGGGAGATGAGAAGAAAACAGACAATACCAACTTTGCACTTCTTGTTTCCAAACATTTCTCCGAGCCATTTAAGGACAGTAACGGATATGGTGAAAGTATTGCAAGACTTTCTAATATGCTTGGCGGCGGTGTTATCGTACAGCGTTTTGGAGATCTTGTACGTGGACGAAGAAGTACAGTGAAACGTGTGGAAGAGGGACTCGTAAGACCAACTCTTACCGCGACACCTGGAGATTTGAGTCTGGTACTTCCGAAGCGTATTCTGGATGGCATTATCGAGATGATCTATGCACTGGACAAAGTTGCACCGGGAACTGCAAATGATGATACTCTTCTGTATGGCGTTGAAGTCAAATTCTATAACATGGAAGTTGAAATTGATGACAATCTTGAAAGTTGTCATAAAGGTCTGTATGTGATCGGCGACGGAAGTGGTGTGACACATTCTCTGTCACATGCATCTGCAAGTGGTATTTATGTAGCAAGACATATCGCAGGACAGAAATAAATAAGTGGTATATGAAAGGCAGGCTCTTCGGAGTCTGTTTTTCTTTACAATTTTCTGATATACTGTAGGCATAAAATTACGTATGGAGGTATAGATTTTATGCATACACTTGAGAATGACCAGCTTTGTGTTACAATCAGTGATCACGGTGCAGAATTATCCGGAATTTTTGATAAAAAGAATGACAGAGAGATTCTATGGAATGCAGATCCGTCACACTGGAAACGCCATGCTCCGGTTCTTTTTCCGAATGTAGGAAGATACTATGAAGATCATTGTCTGATTAATGGAAAAACTTACACTTCCGGACAGCATGGATTTGCCCGGGATATGGAATTCATCTGCGTGGAGGAAACGGAGAATTCCGTTACACATTTACTGGAATCCACGGATGAGACAAAGAAAGCATGGCCATATGAGTTTCAGCTGTATATTACACATACGCTGGAAGGTCGTGATCTGACAGTAGCCTGGAAAGTTGTGAACAAAGATCAGGAGATCATGTATTTTACGGTCGGCGCACATCCGGCATTTAATGTTCCGATACTTCCGGATACGAAACGAGAGGATTATCATCTGACTTTCAGTGGACAGAAAGAGCTGGCGTATCATCTGCTGGATACACGTTATGGTACAGCTATCCCGGAAAAGTCCTATACACTTGCTCTTGAAAATGGAAGCTGTCAGATCGCAGAAGGAATGTTTGATAAAGATGCGCTGATTTTTGATGATGGGCAGATTACGAAGGCAGGCATTGCATTGCCGGATGGAACTCCGTATGTAGAAATTTCCTGTGAGGGATTTCCAAATTTTGGCATCTGGTCAGCCGGAGATGCACCATTTGTATGCCTGGAGCCATGGATGGGACGTTGCGATAATACCGGTTATGATAAAGAATTGTCTCAGAAACCGAATATCAATGTACTCGAGCCGGAAGGTATTTTTGATAAATCGTATGTGATATCTGTCAGATAAATCCAGAAAGCTTATTATTCCCTGGCCTTTCTTTTCTATATTATCCTTTATTAGTCTCTCAATGGTTGAAAAGGGTGAAAGAATATAGTACATTAGGTATATGAAGAGAAAGGAGACAGGGGTATGAAAAAATCATTAAAGAAAGTATTATGTGGGCTGATGGCAGGTCTGATGGTCGCTGTAACAGTTCCGGCAGCACTACCGGAGGCTGCGTATGTGACGGAAGTGCAGGCTACAGCCAGAGTAGCAACGCCAAAGCTGGTATCCGCCAAAGCTTCAGGAAAATCCAAAATCGTTTTTAAATGGAAAGCGGTAAAAGGTGCCAGTGGTTATACTGTTTTTCGTAAGGAAAAAGGTGGCAAATGGAAGAATGTGGCAGAAGTAAAAGGTGCAAAGAAAACAGCATTTTCTGACACAAAAGTAATAACGGGAACACAGTATACCTACAGTGTGAAAGCATTTAAAAACACAAAAGGTAAGAAGACATTCAGCAGTTATAACAAAAAAGGAGTTACCACGATCGCAGGACTGTATACGTTGAAACTGAACAGTTCCAGAATTACTTTGAACCCGGGCAAGTCATATACATTAAAAGTCAATGGTACAAAGCTTACACCGGCCTGGAGATCAAGTAATTCAAAGATTGTAACTGTAAATAAAAAAGGTCGGATCACAGCCAAGAAAGCAGGAACAGCTAAAATTACAGCGAGACTTGGCGGGAAAAAATTTGTATGTACAGTTACCGTAAAAAAAGCATCAGCCGCGGCAAACAAGCTGGCAAAGAATTATGCAAAAGTCAGAAACTATATTAATAAGAATGGCAGATACAGTGAGGATGGAAGCAAATATATTGAGGCTTCTATAGATGCAGAGACAACAGCTATTCTGTCTTATGATACAAAATCCGATAAGCTTGATATGGGACTGTCTTTGCAGATTAAAAAAGAGGGTATTATAAGTGCAATGGATATCCTTGTGAACTGTGCAAAATCAGATTCAGCAAGAGTTATTTCCGGAATATATGCAAGTGGAAACGCAGTCTATACAACAGCGACTATGAAAGCTTCCATATACAATGGAAAGCAGAATCTTGTATTTTATAATACAAATGGAAGCAGAGCACAGTCGGAAATTCAGGAAGCTGCAAATGCAACTCTTCAGGCGGCAATGGCAGGTACAGAATATCTGCTGAGATCAAAGCTGAATATGTCGTTAAAAGATCTTGGATTTAAAGCTTATAAATTATAAGTGAAAATTTAATTAAAATAAAAAAGAAAAGTGAACAGCCCGCGTGACTGCTCACTTTTCTTCTTATGTAAGTTTATTTATGTTCGTCAATTTTAAGACGACCCTTTAATGCTACACAGCAGGCAAGGTCTCCAATAACATTGACACAGGTTGCACCCATATCACACAGTGTATTGATACTGATATACACACCCATAACTCCGGCTGGAAGTCCTGCCATAGTTGCGAGTGCGGCGAAAGAGGCGATCGCACCACCAGGAACACCAGGAGTTCCAACTGAGAGGAGCACATTTGCCAGGAGAATGATAACCATCATAGAGATGCTGACATTAATTCCACATGCATTTGCAAAGAACATGATCATAAAGGACATCAGAATAGATACAGCGTCCATATTTACAGTTGCACCAAGAGGAATTGCAATACTGGTGATTTTATTAGAAACGCCCATTCCCTCTTCCATACACTGTTTGCTGATTGGAATAGTAGCAGAACTGGAACAGGTTCCAAAAGCATTCAGTGCGGCCGGCATAATTGTCTTGAAGAAGCGGAGCGGGCTTTCTTTACCAATTACTTTGACAGCAAGACCATATACGACAAACGCAAAGATAAAGAATGCCAGATACAGAATGATCAGCTGTGTTGCAAGTGAAATGATAGTTTCTGTACCGTTGGCCTGTACAACAGGAACGATTGTACAGAAGACACCGATCGGAGTAAAGTACATGATCGTGCTGATGATCTTCAGACAGACTTCGTTCAGGGAGTCGATCACTTTGAGAAGTGGATCACCCTTCTCGCCTACAGCAATCAGTGTAAATCCGATAATAACTGCAAAGACAAGAACCTGAAGCATGTTGCCCTGTGCAAAAGCAGATACAGGATTGGATGGAATCAGGTTTTTGATGGTATCCAGGATATTGCTCATATCTGTAGCTGCAATATCGGAAGTGGCCATTTCGAAGGAAACTCCTTCTCCAAGGTGAATCAGTCTTGGAATAATCAGACCGGCAAGGCTGGCGAGTGCAGTTGTGCAAAGGAAAAACGCCATGGATGCACCGGTAATCTTACCGGTGGTTTTAATACTTCCAATGCTGCAGATCCCCATGACAACGGAACAGAATACAAGTGGAAAGATCATCATATTCAGGGCATTCATGTAGATGCCGCCGAGAAGACTGGTAACTGTCAGAACCGGTGCAAAACGGTCCGCAAGAAACAGTCCGGTCAGGATACCGAGAAGCAGGCCGATAAAGATCGCACCGGTAATATGCTTCTGATACCAGGCATAAAATTTTTTCATTTTTTCTCCTCCTCAAAAAAAGTGGTATGTTTGGCAGAAATCCTCTTAAACATACAAAATATAACGAAAATTATAGCATGCACGCGCATTTGGTGTCAAGAAATCCTGCAATATTATAATATAGAAGGAATTTCTTTGGAAAAATTTATTTTATTTCATAAAAAAATATGATATAGTTACAAATATGGTTTTACATTAGAGGAACCTGACTGGAGGAATTCACGGTGAAGCAGACCATATTAGATAAAAATGAACTGGAATACTTTTTTGTAGAAGAATCCTATGGAGGCAATCAGGATCTGTTTCCAGATGTAACGATGCGTGATGGAGGATGCGGTGCAATAGCAGCTTGTGAAAGCTGTATTTATTTTGCCAGAACGAATGGAATAAAGAATCTTTATCCACATCAGTCGCAGGAAATCAGTTGGAAAGAATATCATGATTTTGCATATGTAATGAAACATTATCTTTGTCCGAGACCGAATGGAATCGATACGCTGGAACTTTTTATGGAAGGGTTTGGTGAATATCTTGCAGATGCGCATGATGACAGATTGCAGATGGAAGCTTTTCATGGAACACATACATATGAGGAAGCTGTTGAAGCTGTATGCAGACAGATTGACAATGCCTGTCTGATCCCGTATCTGATGTTGAAACATAAAAATGAGAAGGGCCCACTGGAGGACTATATCTGGCACTGGTTTATCCTTGCCGGATATGAAAAAAAAGAGGATGATCTTCTGGTCAAAGCTATTTCGTATGGGGAACATAAATGGTTTTCCCTGAAAGAAATGTGGGATACCGGATATGATAAAAAAGGTGGAATGATTTTGTATCATATATAGTAATGAACGGGAGGATGTGATGAGCATGCTCCCTTGCTTTTAGGAGGTGCTGTTTTGGAAACCAGAGAGATACTAACCAGATTTAAAAATGGTGAACTGTCTATGGAAGAGGCGGAGCATTATTTTCGCAAAGAACCGTTTGAAGAAATGGATGATTATGCAAAACTGGATTCCCACAGAGAAATACGATCCGGATTTCCGGAAGTGATCTTCTGCAGCGGTAAGGCGGATCAGCATTTTGTTCATATTTTCAAGAAACTTTATGAGGATAACGGAGAAGTATTTGGTACAAGGGCATCCAGACATCAGTATGAACTTGTGAAAGATCTTCTTCCAGGGGTGGAATACGACGAATTATCTCACATTATTAAAATTGAAAAGAAAGGAAAAAGAAGCACATCGGTAAGATCGCGATATGTACAGCAGGAACTGCAGATATTGCAGTTGCTGAAGAAGCGGCACAGACAGCAGAGTATTTTGGCTCTCATGTGGAACGTATTTTTGATGTAGGTGTGAGTGGTATTCACAGATTGTTTTCCAGACTGAATGTGATCCAGGATGCGAATTGTGTGATTGCAGTTGCCGGAATGGAGGGGGCGCTTGCAAGTGTACTTGGCGGTCTTGTGGATAAACCGGTTATTGCAGTGCCGACATCGGTTGGGTATGGAGCGAGCATGAATGGACTGTCTGCACTTCTTACTATGATCAATTCCTGTGCAAATGGAATTGCAGTGGTAAATATTGATAATGGATATGGAGCAGGATACATTGCAACGCAGATCAACCGGCTGGCAGAGAGGGACTACTATGAGTAAAACATTATATTTGGAATGCTATTCGGGAATCAGTGGAGATATGACAGTTGCAGCACTTCTGGATCTGGGAGCTGACAGGGAGGTATTAAAGGAATCGCTGAAGAGTCTTCCGGTAGGTGGATTTCGGACAGAAATCACCAGGGTAAAAAAATCCGGATTAGATGCATGTGATTTTTCAGTTATTCTGGAACAGGATAATCACGATCATGATATGGAATATCTGCATGGAAGTGAGAAATCATATGCAGGGCATCATGAACACAGTCATGAGGTGAATCATGAACATCATCATGGACATACGCATAGTCATGAGCATCCTCATGAACATCGTGGAATGAAAGAAATCACAGAGATCATTCAGAAGTCGGAAATGACTGCAAGAGCAAAGAAAATGGCAATGCGTGTATTTGGTATATTGGCGCAGGCAGAATCCAAAGCGCATGGAGTTCCGGTCGAAGAAGTTCATTTTCATGAAGTTGGTGCTGTAGATTCCATTGTAGATATTGCTGCAATAGCAATATGTATGGATAATCTGGATATTTCGAATGTGATCGTACCGGTGCTGTATGAAGGAACCGGTTTTATTCGTTGTCAGCACGGGCAGATTCCGGTACCGGTACCAGCCGTAACACATATTGCAGAAACACATAAATTAAAATTAAAATCACAGACATACAGGGAGAACTGGTGACGCCGACAGGGGCAGCGGTGGTGGCTGCATTTCGTACATCAGACAGATTACCGGAAGATTTTACTATGTTGAAAACCGGCATTGGAGCCGGTAAACGCCAGTATCGTTGTCCGGGGATCCTGCGAGCCATGTTGATCCGGGAGACAACGGATCTACAGATAAAAGATATAATCTGGAAACTGGAGACGGATATGGATGACTGTGGTGGAGAAATGATGGGGCATGTTATGAATCTTCTTATGGCAAATGGAGCAAGAGAGGTGCATTATACACCGATTTATACGAAGAAGAACAGACCGGCCTATACGCTGACGGTAATCTGTAAAGAGAGTGAAAGAGAAAAGTTGGAAAATCTGATTTTTTCAGAGACAACAACGATCGGTATTCGAAGAGTGGAAATGGAACGTACGATTCTGCAAAGAGAAATTCAAAAGAAGGATACACCGGTCGGAACAGCAATTGTAAAAGCGTGCACATTACCGGATGGAAATATAAGATATTATCCGGAATATGAGAATGTGGCAGAACTGGCGGAAAGAAATCAGCTTAGTTTCCGTGAAACATATGACAGAATCAGGAGTTATTGGACAACAGAGAGGTGAGACAGAAGATGAAAACAGGACTTGTTTTGGAAGGCGGCGCAATGCGTGGAATCTATACAGCCGGAGTACTGGATGTTTTTTTGGAACAGGGGATACATTTTGACGGGGTGAACGGTGTTTCTGCCGGAGCACTGCATGGATGCTCTTTTGTATCCGGTCAGAAAGGAAGAAGCCTTCGTTATATCAAAAAATATCGTAACGATAAACATTTTATGAGCTGGTGGAGTTTTCTGCATACAGGAGAAGTAGTAGGAAGACAATTTTGTTATCATGATATTCCGGAACGCCTGGATCCGTTTGACTATGAAGCATTTATCGAGTCAGATACAGCGTTTTATGCGACCTGCACAAATGTAGAAACAGGAAAGGCAGAATATATCAAGATCACAGATATGATGACACAGATTGATGCGATGCGTGCATCTGCATCGATGCCGTATGTATCTAAAATTGTAAATTATAAAGGAATGAAGCTTCTTGACGGAGGATGTGCGGACAGCATTCCCGTGGAGGCGTTTAAAAGGATGGGCTATGACCGGATCGTAGTTGTACTTACCAGAGAAAACGGTTTTGTTAAAAAACCGGAAAATACAAAAATGGCAGAAATACGCTATCACAAATATCCGGAATTTGTGCATACACTGCAGAACAGACATAACGTTTATAATCACAGTCTGGATGTTATTAAGGAACTTGAACGGAAGGGTGAGGTATTCGTAATCCAGCCGGATAAGAAACTGGATATCAGTCGAATGGAAAATAATCTGGAGGTCATTCAGCAGGCATATGATATGGGAGAAAAAGATGCCCACATCCGTATGAAAGCACTGAAAGACTGGATGAACTTGCCGGAAGTATAAATAGAAGCAGAAAAACAGGAGATGCTCATGTCAGAAGTAAACGAAATGAATGTTATTGCAAGGATTCATAATGATTTTCCGACTAAATTTGGAATACCGCATCAGAGTAACCGTTTGGAAGCATTGAAGGCAACGATTGTTTTTGAACCGGAATATCGAGTAGCAGAAGCTTTGCGCGGATTGGAAGAATACAGTTATATCTGGCTGATCTGGCAGTTTTCGGAAGCGGTAAGAGATACCTGGTCGCCGACGGTAAGACCGCCGCGACTTGGTGGAAATACCAGGATGGGAGTATTTGCAACACGATCTCCGTTTCGTCCGAATAATCTGGGACTTTCTTCTGTGAAACTGGAAAAGATAGAATTTGATCAGGAACTTGGACCAATTCTGCATATATCAGGTGCGGATCTGATGAATGAAACACCGATTTATGATATCAAACCATATCTTCCTTATGCAGACAGTCATCCGGATGCAAAGGGAGGATTTACGGATCATATCAGAGATTATCGGCTACAGGTGGAATTTCCGGAAGAACTGATAAAAGAAATTCCAACGGGACAGAGAGAGGCACTTCTTGAGGTACTGGCGAATGATCCACGTCCACGTTATCAGAACAGACCGGATAAAGTGTATGGACTGGCATATGGACATAAGGATATTCATTTTCAGGTGAGAGGTGATATACTGACGGTTTGTGATGTGACAGAATTTTCATCGCAAAAATCCTTTGACAAACAAAACAATGTATGATAATATTTTTATATGCAGTTAGTACATACTAACACAAAGCTTATTAAGCGGATCTATGGTCCGCTTTACTTTTAAAATACAAGTTAGTTTAGAATAACAAAAGGAGAGGTGATGATATGAGCATCGTGATCGTAGGTGGTAATGAACGTATGGTATGTCAGTATGAGGATATCTGTAAAGGATATGGGTGTAAAGCAAAGGTATTTGCGAAAGAAAAAGGCGCTATGAAGAAAAAAATCGGGGCACCGGATCTTATGATTCTGTTTACAGGCACTGTTTCTCATAAGATGGTGAACTGTGCGGTAGAAGAAGCAAAGAAAAAGTCTATCCCAGTCTGCAGATGTCATACAAGCAGTGCGTCTGCTCTTGAAAGCATTCTCCGTGAATATTGTGCATAAAAATTAGTTTTTTATGAAGAAATACTTGCAAATCCCTGTGTTTTTCAATACAATAAAAGACAGATTTTCTGACTGAAAGGAAAAAACTGCTGTGAGGGAATGTGACAGCGGCAGGAAAACAGAAGGGTGAGAAGTATTATTATGAAAAAGGTTGTAAAATTTGGAGGAAGCTCTCTGGCCAATGCGGAACAGTTTCAGAAGGTTGGAGACATTATCAGAAGCGAGGAGAGCAGACGTTATGTGGTACCGTCCGCACCGGGTAAAAGATTTTCCGCAGATACAAAGGTAACAGATCTTTTATATGCATGTTATGACAAAGCAGAAGCAGGTGAAGATTTCAGCGATATTCTTACAGAAATCAAAAGCCGCTTTTATGAAATCATTAAAGGACTGAATCTGGATCTTTCTCTTGAAGAGGAATTCAGGCAGATTGAAGCAGATTTTAAGGCACATGCAGGAAATGAGTATGCTGCATCCCGTGGAGAATTTCTCAATGGTAAAGTAATGGCTGCATACCTTGGATATGAGTTTATTGATTCTGCGACAGTTATTCGCTTTGACAAAAACGGAAATTTCGATGCCGATAAGACTGACAAACTTCTTACCAAACGTCTTCAGAAATGCGAAAGAGCTGTTATTCCAGGATTTTATGGTGGAATGGAAGATGGAACTGTTAAGACGTTTTCAAGAGGCGGTTCTGATGTTACAGGTTCTCTGGTGGCAAAAGCAATTCATGCAGATATTTATGAAAACTGGACAGATGTTTCCGGATTCCTGGTAACAGATCCGAGAATCGTTGAGAACCCGGCAGTGATCGAGACTATCACATATCGGGAGCTTCGAGAGCTTTCTTATATGGGAGCAACTGTTCTTCATGAAGATGCAATCTTCCCGGTTCGTAAAGAAGGTATTCCGATCAATATCCGTAACACAAACCGTCCGGAAGACAAGGGAACGTTTATTGTAGAGAGTACCTGCCGCAAGCCGAAATATGTGATTACCGGTATTGCAGGCAAAAAAGGTTTCTGTTCGATCAATATTGAAAAGTCCATGATGAACAGTGAAGTTGGTTTTGGAAGAAAAGTTCTTCAGGTATTTGAAGACCAGGGAATCAGCTTTGAACATGTTCCATCCGGAATCGATACGATGACGATTTATGTTCATCAGGATGAGTTTGAAGAAAAAGAACAGCAGGTAATCGCAGGTATTCATCGTGCAGTACAGCCGGATTTTGTGGAAATGGAGTCCGATCTTGCACTGATCGCGGTGGTAGGACGTGGAATGAAATCTCAGAGAGGTACTGCAGGACGTGTATTTTCTGCACTGGCACATGCCCATGTTAATGTTAAAATGATCGATCAGGGATCCAGTGAGTTGAATATTATCATTGGTGTGGAAAACAGAGATTTCGAAACAGCTGTAAAAGCAATTTATGATATTTTTGTTCTGACACAGATGTAAATAAGAAAAATCGGAATAAAAAGAAAGATCCGGCGCCGAACCGGATCTTTTTCTCTTTCAAATTTTGTTCAAATATGATAGAATTCCACTAGAAAAAATCACAAAAATTTGTGCTATAGAAATTCAAAATTATGAAATTTATTGAAAAATATGAATAAAATTTTAAGTCTGTTGACAAATTCTCCTCGTAGTGACAAAATACGCCTAAAGTCTGATACAGGAGGATAAGCATATGGTTGAAAGACATATTAGATTAAATGCGACGGAAGATGTAAAGGAATTTGTAAATGAAGCCACCAAATGCGATTTTGATATCGACATTTCCTATAATAGAATTATTATTGATGCCAAATCCCTTTTAGGTATTCTGAGCATGGATCTTACCAGAGAACTTACAGTAAGATGCTATGGTGAGAGTCAGAGATTTAATGAAGTAATGGCAAAATTTGCTGTAGCATAATAGGTGAACAGTAAACAGGGGCGCGTATTCCGGGAACGGGTATGCGCCTTTTTGTGTAATAAGATACTGAGCTGGCTTTAGGAATGGCAGCATTTTTATAGAAGGCAGGAGAATGATGGAAAAACCGGTAATCCGTATTTCGGTTCGTAACCTGGTAGAGTTTATATTAAGAAATGGTGATCTGGAAAGTGGCGGCACAGCAGGCGATAAAGAAGCAATGCTGAAAGGAAGCCGCCTGCACCGAAAAATCCAGAAGCAGATGGGAAGCCACTATCAGGCCGAAGTTTCACTGAAAAAAGACACAGAATATGAGGATTTGATCCTGCGGGTGGAAGGACGTGCAGACGGAATTTTTACGCAGAACGAGAAAATCTGCATTGATGAGATCAAAGGTGTGTACAAGAATCTGGAACTGCTTGCGGAACCGGTCCTGGTACATCGTGCACAGGCACTCTGCTATGCATGGATCTATCTGGATGATCATGGATTGGAAGAGATTGATGTTCAGATGACGTATGTACATTTGGATACGGAGATGATCAAGCGTTTCAGGGAAACGATGACAAGGGAAGAACTGGAGAGCTGGTACCAGAGACTGTTGGATTCTTATCACAAATGGCTTTCTTATCAGATGAAATGGCGAGAGGAACGAAATCGGTCGATGGAAAAACTGGAATTTCCATTTATTTATCGAAAAGGACAGAAAGAGATGGTTGCGGGGATTTACCATGCAATTTCCAGAAAAGAACAGATTTTTATTCAGGCGCCGACTGGTGTTGGTAAAACGATGTCAGCTGTTTTTCCGGCGGTCCGTTCAATTGGAGAGGGAAAAGCGGAAACACTTTTTTATTTGACGGCCAGGACGATTACAAGGACTGTTGCACAGGATGCATTTGAAATTCTGAGAAAGAACGGGTTACTTTTTAAGACAGTTACGATCATAGCGAAAGAGAAGCTTTGCTTCTGCGAAAAACCAGAATGCAATCCAGAGACATGTCCCTATGCGAAGGGGCATTATGACAGAATCAACGATGCAGTATATGAATTGTGGACAAACGAGCAGTCGTTTGACAGGGAAACGATTCTTCGACAGGCAGAAAAATGGCAGGTATGTCCGTTTGAAATGAGTCTGGATCTGTCTGTCTGGATGGATGCAGTTATCTGCGATTATAATTATGTGTTTGATCCGAATGTATATCTGAAAAGATTTTTCGGAGAAAATATATCTGGTAAATACCTGTTTCTGATAGACGAGGCCCATAATCTTGTAGAAAGAGGTCGTGAGATGTACAGTGCATCAATCTGCCTTGAAGATACAATACAAATACGAAAATTTATAAAACCCTACAGTCAGAAACTGTGGAAGAAGCTTGGAAAAGTGGTCAGTCAGCTTAAAGAATTGCAGAATAGATGTGATTCCTGGAAGGTACAGGAAAATGCGGGGGTACTTCCGATCAGTCTTCTGTCTGTACAGGGAGAGATGGATCAGCTTTTGGAAGAACCGCCGACACAGGAAGTGACGGATGGGATTCTTGATTTTTATTTCACAGTGCGGGATTTTTTGAATATATCAGAACTGGTGGATGAAAATTATGTAGTCTATACGGCATTCGGAGAAGATGGCAGATTTTATATGAAGCTGTTTTGCGTCAATCCTTCGGGAAATCTGCAGAAATGTCTGGATAAAGGAATCAGCACGGTATTTTTTTCTGCGACTTTGCTGCCGCTCAAATATTACAGCAGGATGTTGAGTACCAGGAAAGAAAATTTTGGAATGTATGTGGAATCTCCGTTTGAGCAGAAAAACAGATGCCTTTTGATCTGCAGGGATGTGAGCAGTCGGTATACCAGAAGAGGATATGAGGAATACCGAAAGATTGCGGAATATATTGCAAGAATGAGCTGGCAGAAAAAAGGAAATTATATGGTGTTTTTTCCATCTTATAAGCTGATGGATGATGTATGGCAGGTTTATCAGGAGGAATTTTCCTCGGGATGGGTGAGATGTATCTGTCAGCATGCTTCAATGACGGAAAGAGAAAGAGAGGAATTTCTTGAAGAATTTACAGAAGAAAGTGCAGATACGCTTGTAGGTTTCTGCGTGATGGGAGGGATTTTTTCAGAAGGAATCGACCTGATCGGAAATCGTCTGATTGGAGCGGCTGTCATTGGAACTGGTCTGCCACAGGTGAGTTGTGAGCGCGAAATCCTGAAAGAATATTATGATGCAAAAGGAGAGCAGGGGTTTGATTATGCGTATCGTTATCCCGGAATGAACAAAGTATTACAGGCAGCAGGCAGAGTCATACGGACCAGAAAAGACAGGGGGACGATTCTTCTGATGGATGAAAGATTTACAGGTCGGGACTACAGGATGCTGTTTCCCCGAGAATGGAATGATGCGGCTGTCTGCATTCTGGAAAATGTAGAACAGCAGCTTGGAGCTTTCTGGAAAATGGAAGAAAAGAAATAAACTGGTAGAAAGAAGATGCCGGGAATCTGACAAAATATGTTTGCTTGACAGAAAGAAAATATCAGGTATACTATGTTCAATTACTATTGAAAAGAAGATGCAGAAGAGATTGAAAATACTGTGAACAAAGCATCAGAAAGAATATACAAAAAAGGAGAAATACATGAAAACTGGAAACAGTTTGAGAAGATGGAAATTTTTGACAGCTGGACTGACTGTAATGACATTGGGAATGTCCGGGATACTGCCAGTATCGGCAAGCAGCATGCTTTCAGTAACGGATGAAGCACAGATTCGTCCGATCAATGATGGTTCGGAAAAGTATCTGATGAAAAGTGATGGATTTTACTGTCTGAAAGATGATGGAAGTAAGGATGATACAGCAGCAGTTCATTATTTTGATCATGTCAAAATAGATGGAACCGTTTTGGATGGCTTTTATTATCATGATGAAAGTGGCTGCTTTCAGGCTGGCAGTTCACATATGGTGAAGCTCACAAAACTCAGCTGCTCAGAAAATCCAGATAATGCAGAAGAGCCAGTGGAATTTGACGGCTATTATATGGTCAATAATCTGGGTAAACTGACGGCAGCACCGCAGGTGCGCTATATCAGTAATTATACGGTCGATAAAACAACCTATGACGGTTATTATTATTTTGACGAAAATGGCAAAATGGTCACGGAACCGGGAACACATGAATTGGAAATGACTTCGAACGGACAGAAGTTTTCCGGGCTTTATTATTTTGGAGGAACAAATGGAGTGCTGGTGCAGGAAGCCGGCATGACAGAAGATGGATTTCCGGTAGATGAGACTGGCAAGGTGACCGGTCTGGAAAATCTTGGTATCGATACATTGAAACCACAGCTGGAAGCCATGATTTCCGGATATGACGGGAAATGGAGTGTTTATGTAAAAGATCTTGAGAGTAATGAAGATTTTGCACTGAATGATAAACCATTATACTCGGCAAGTCTGATCAAAGCATTTGTTATGGCAAAAACATATCAGGATATGGATGATGTTCTGAAAAATGAAGCTGCACAGATGAAAACAACAGTGGATAATACAAAAGTACAGGACAAAGTGAATACACTTCTGTGGAACATGATCACGGTCAGCGATAATGAATCCTGCAATGAACTGGGAAGATTGCAGTCAGATACATATGATTTTATAGATGGGGCAAAACAGGTAAATAAATATCTGAAAAAAGAGGGATATACGAAGACCAGTTATCAGAGCACACTGCATCCGTCAGCATCGAAACTCATTACACTTGGTGGGCATAATCAGACAACAGTTACAGACTGTGGAAAACTTCTTGAACGGATCTACAGAGGAGAATGTGTGAGCAAAGAGGCATCAGAAGAGATGTTGGATCTCCTGAAAAATCAGCAGAATACATCTAAGATTCCGGAAGGACTTGGTGTAGACGTTCCAACTGCTAATAAGACCGGTGAGACGGATGAAGACCAGCATGATATCGCAATTGTATATGGAACAAAAACAACATATATTCTGTGTGTGATGTCGGAGAATGCGTCCAATGCAATCGCCAACATTCGAAACATATCCAGAGTTGTCTATAATTATCTGAATCTGTAGTTGCTGTGTACGATGGCTTTCGTTGATTTTTTCCGGAAAATCATGTATAATAATAGATTGTAATAAAATAGGTTTTTTGTCTGCTGACATGACAGTGCTGAATGATGGCAGATGACAGTAAATACAGGAGGAGAGAAATAAATGCGAGTCGATGCAGATGACTTTGCCCGACCTTGCGGGGACGGGAAAATGCACCATGAAATAAAGGAAATACTGATTGAACCAGGAGCTGTAAATGCGCTTGAAGAAGCTATGTCAGAGGGATTTCTTAAAGAATATATATCTCCGCTTCTGATCTGTGACACAAATACGTGTAAGGCAACGGAGAAACTTATGGAAGATATTTTTGACCGATGTCAGGTTCTGGTTCTGGATGCGGATGATCTTCAGGCAGATCAGCATGCAATCGAAATTGTTGAGAACTATATGGATGAGGATATTGATCTGATTCTGGCTGTTGGTTCGGGTACTGTGCACGATATCAGCAGGTATGTGGCTTTTCAATATAAAATTCCTTTTATTTCCGTCCCCACAGCAGCAAGTGCTGAAGGTTTTGTATCTACAGAAGCAGAGATGGTCTGGAATGGTCAGAAAAAATTGATAGCCGCGGAAGCACCAATTGCCGTATATGCAGATACGGATATTTTTGCAAACGCGCCGACAGAACTGAACCTTTCCGGAGCGATAAGAGTGAACAGCAGTGATACATATCTGACCGAAAGAAAGATATCAGAGACACAGATCAAAGAAGGAGATCCGGATACCTGTGAGAAACTGATGTATGCATTGCTACGGTCTGGTGTTGCCGGTCAGGCAGAAGGAGAATGATTATGAGAGTTGGAATGGGTTATGACGTTCATAAACTGACGGAAGGACGGAAACTGATCCTGGGTGGAGTAGATATTCCGTGGGAAAAGGGACTCCTTGGACATTCTGATGCAGATGTATTGATTCATGCAGTTATGGATGCATTGCTTGGAGCCGCTGCACTTGGAGACATCGGCAAACATTTTCCGGATACAGATCCGGCTTATAAGGGAATTTCCAGTATTAAACTGCTGGTTCATGTGGCGGAACTGCTTAGAAAACAGGGATATGCAGTAGGAAACATTGATGCAACAGTGATTGCACAGAAGCCGAAAATGGCACCACATATTCCGCAGATGCGCAAAAATATGGCAGATGCACTTGGAATTCCGGAATCAAAGATCAATATAAAGGCAACGACAGAAGAAGGACTCGGATTTACCGGAAGAGGAGAAGGGATTGCTTCTCAGGCAATCTGCCTTCTTATCGAGAAACAGGACTGAGCTGCAGGGAACAGTTTTCTGGGATTCTGTTAAGAAGTAATATATCGGAGGAAAGAGACATGAAACTTTTTAATACAATGTCACGAAGAAAAGAAGAATTTGTACCTCTGGAAGAGGGAAAGGTACGTATGTATGTGTGCGGACCGACAGTGTATAATCTGATCCATATCGGAAATGCAAGACCGATGATTATTTTTGATACGGTACGCCGTTATCTGGAATATAAAGGATATGATGTGAATTATGTATCCAACTTTACAGATGTAGATGACAAAATCATCAAAAAAGCAATTGAAGAAGGTGTGAGTGCAGAGGAAATCTCACAGCGTTATATTGCCGAATGCAAGAAGGATATGGCTGGAATGAATGTAAAACCGGCAACGACACATCCGCTTGCAACACAGGAGATTGACGGAATGATCGATATGATCCAGACACTGATCGACAAAGAATATGCATATCCGGTAGCCGATGGTACTGTATACTTCCGTGTAAAGAAATTTAAAGAATACGGTAAACTTTCACATAAAAATCTGGATGATCTGCAGTCAGGATTCCGTTCCCTGCAGGTATCCGGTGAAGATCAGAAAGAAGATCCGCTTGACTTCGTACTCTGGAAACCAAAGAAAGAAGGGGAACCGTTCTGGAAATCTCCATGGTGCGACGGAAGACCGGGATGGCATATTGAATGCTCCGTTATGTCCAAGAAATACCTGGGCGAGGAGATCGATATTCATGCCGGTGGTGAGGACCTTGTATTCCCTCATCATGAGAATGAGATTGCACAGAGTGAATGCTGCAATGGAGTTCCATTTGCAAAATACTGGATGCACAATGCATTCCTGAATATCGATAACCGTAAGATGTCAAAATCTCTCGGAAACTTCCGTACAGTTCGCGAGATCGGAGAGCAGTATGATCTGCAGGTGCTTCGTTTCTTCATGCTGAATGCACATTACAGAAGTCCGCTGAATTTCAGTGCAGATCTGATGGAATCATCAAAAAATGCGCTTGAGAGAATTACAGAAGCAGCAGCAAGACTTCGTGACCGTCAGGCAGCAGCAACCGTACAGGAAGCAACAGAGGACGAGAAGAAACTGATGCAGGAAGAAGCTGCATTTGTAACAAAATTTGAAGAATCCATGGATGATGATTTCAATACAGCAGATGCACTTGCAGCAGTATTTGAGCTTGTTAAATTTGCAAATACCAATGTACAGGAAGGCAGCTCAAAAGAATTTGCAGGACATACACTTGAAGTTATGACAAAACTCTGTGATGTTCTCGGACTGACTCTTGAGAAGAAAGAAGAAATCCTTGATGAAGAGATCGAAAACCTGATCGCAGAGCGTCAGGCTGCCAGAAAGGCTAAAGATTTTGCAAGAGCTGACGAGATCAGAGGTCTGCTCCTGGATAAGGGGATTGAGCTGAAAGACACTCGCGAGGGCGTAAAATGGAAACGAATCTGATACAGCTGAAGGAACTGTTTCATTTGGAAGACCAGGATCTGCGGAGTTATTCTCCGCTGACACTGGCATATATCGGAGATGGAGTTTATGAACTTATTATTCGGACAATACTTGTTAAGAAGGGAAATTGTCCGGTAAACCGTCTTCACAAAAAAGCGAGCAGTCTCGTAAAGGCTGGAGCACAGTCTGCGATCATGGAAGTCATTGAAGAGGAACTGACACCGGAAGAACTGAGTGTTTATCGGAGAGGGCGTAATGCACATTCTCCGACAATGGCGAAACATGCGACGATGGCAGATTATCGCAGAGCAACAGGATTTGAGGCTCTGATGGGATATTTATATTTGAAAGAGGATTACACACGGATGCTCACTTTGGTCCGTATGGGAATCGGAGAGGACATATTATGAGTGAACAGATAGAAGGACGTAATGCGGTGCTGGAAGCTTTCCGTTCTGGCAAATGCGTAGACAAGCTTTTTATTCTGGATGGCTGTCAGGATGGTCCGGTAAGAACGATCGCGAGAGAGGCACGAAAGACAGACACCATTATTAACTATGTAAGCAAAGAGAGACTTGATCAGCTCAGTGAGACGCATGCACATCAGGGCGTGATTGCGCAGGTTGCTGCTTATGATTATAGTACCGTGGATGAAATTCTTGCAAGAGCAGAGGAAAAAGGTGAGGCACCGTTCCTTATTATTCTGGATAATGTGGAAGATCCGCATAATCTTGGAGCAATTATCCGTACCGCAAATCTTGCAGGAGCGCATGGAGTGATCATTCCAAAAAGACGTGCAGTGGGACTGACTTCTACAGTAGCAAAGACTTCCGCCGGTGCGATCAATTATACACCAGTTGCCAAGGTGACAAATATTGTAAGAACAATTGAAGAACTTAAAGAAAAAGGCATCTGGTTTGTTTGTGCGGATATGGGTGGTGAGACTATGTATGACCTTGATCTGACAGGACCAATGGGACTTGTGATCGGAAATGAAGGAGAAGGTGTCAGCCGTCTGGTAAGAGAAGCATGTGATTTTACTGCATCCATACCAATGAAAGGTGATATAGATTCTCTGAATGCTTCTGTGGCAGCAGGGGTCCTTGCATATGAGATTGTAAGACAGCGACTGGCAAAAGCAGGTAAATAAAGGGGAAACTTATATGGGCCGTTATGACCAGTACAGTGATGAGGAACTGATTGTCAGGCTGCGAGAAGGAGAGACGGAAATCTCGGATTACCTGATGGAAAAATATAAAGAATTTGTCCGCAAAAAGGCAAGAGCCATGTTCCTGATCGGGGGAGAGACAGATGACCTGATTCAGGAGGGCATGATCGGTCTTTTTAAGGCAATTCAGAATTATCAGGCAGATAAAGAAACTTCTTTTCGTACGTTTGCGAGTCTGTGTATTGACCGGCAGCTTTACAGTGCAGTTCAAAATTCCAACAGACAAAAGCATCAGCCGCTGAATTCGTATGTTTCATTGAGTGATGAGAATGAGTCTGATCATCTCGAGGGGTCCTGGTCAGAAGATCCGGAAGCACTTATTATTGATCAGGAAAGTACAAGAACTCTGGAACGCGAGATCACGAAAGTTTTAAGTCCGATGGAGAATAAAGTCCTGGATTATTATCTCCGGGGATACGGGTATGTGAAGATTGCAGAGATTATGGGAAAAACACCGAAATCAATTGATAATGCGCTGCAGCGTATCCGTGGAAAAATACGCAATTTTTCTGCACCTGTACAAAAGTGATGTTCTGTTATGCACAGAAACACTTTTCCCTTTCCTTTTTTGGATAAAAGTAGTAATATTATAACAATATCACATTGGAATATCAAAGAGAGTTCTCTTGGATATGAAAGTATGAAAGGAGAAGCATAATATGGCAAAGATCAATAAATATTGGGGATATGTAGCAGTTGGAGCGGTAGCTGCCGCTGCGGCAGGAGTTATCGCAGCACTTGTACTGAAGAAAGATCCGTTAGATGATTTTGATGACTTCGATGATGATTTCGAAGATGAGACAGGCGAAGAAGAAACTGCTGAGAAAGAAGAAAAGAAAGAAACAAGCGAAGATTTTGCATCCTGGGATGAAGCAGAAGAAGCTGTAGAGAAAGCAGTAGAAGAAACTGCTGATACAGCAGATGCAGAAGAGGCTGTTGAAGAAGTGATCAAAGAAGAAAAAGAAGACGAAGATACAGAAGAGGAATAAATAATCCTTCATGGATAAGTAGAACTGCTGTTTTATGAATGCACTGCATTTGTAGGACGGCAGTTTTTTATGTTAAAAAGAGAGACAGACCTTTATGGTCTGCCTCTCTTGAAATAGTTGTGTTTATTTAGGAAGTCTGAAAGAACTCTTCAGAGATACGATACGGTTAAATACCGGAGCACCTTCTTTAGAATCATGAATATCTGCACAGTAGAATCCGTTTCTTACAAACTGGAAACTGTCATAGCCTTTTGCTTCCATAAGAGCCGGCTCAACATAAGCAGTGACAGTTGTAAGAGAGTTTGGATTTACGTTCAGAGAACCATCTTCTTTGTTGTATACACCTTTTTCTTCGTCTACAATGTTTTCGTAAAGACGTACAGTTGCTTCTTTGGCATTTGTAGCTTCTACCCAGTGAATCGTTCCTTTTACTTTACGTCCGTCCGGAGCGTTTCCGCCTTTTGTTGCCGGATCATAAGTACAATGTACAACTCGTACTGTACCGTCATCATCTGCTTCATATCCTGTACAGGTTACAAAATAAGCATTCATCAGACGTACTTCTGTACCAACGAAAAGTCTCTTATATTTACGTGGTGGATCGATCATGAAGTCATCGCGTTCAATATATAATTCACCGCTGAATGGAATCTTACGGGTTCCAAGTGCTTCGTTTTCCATGTTATTCGGAGCATCGAGATATTCAACCTGTCCTTCCGGATAGTTGTCGATCACGAGCTTGATTGGATCCATAACTGCCATCATACGAGGGCGTTTTAATTTCAGGTCTTCACGGATACAGTACTCAAGCATTGCATAGTCTACGGAGCTGTTTGCTTTGGAGACACCGCAGAGATCTACGAACATTTTGATGGATTCCGGTGTAAAGCCTCTTCTGCGAAGAGCTGCGATGGAAACAAGACGTGGATCATCCCATCCGTCTACGATTCCGTCTTCAACCAGTTTCTTAATATAACGTTTACCTGTTACGACGTTGGTCAGATACAGTTTCGCAAATTCAATCTGTTTCGGCGGATGTGGGTATTCCAGCTCACGAACGACCCAGTCATAAAGCGGACGATGGTCTTCGAATTCCAGTGTACAGATGGAGTGTGTGATTCCCTCGATAGCATCCTCGATCGGATGAGCAAAGTCATACATTGGATAAATGCACCAGGTGTCGCCGGTTCTGTGGTGGGTCATATGAGCAACACGGTAGATGACCGGATCACGCATGTTCATGTTAGGAGATGCCATATCGATCTTGGCACGAAGAACTTTTTCTCCATCGGCATATTTGCCTTCTTTCATTTCTTCAAAAAGCTGGAGATTTTCTTCAACAGAACGGTTACGGTACGGGCTCTCTTTTCCAGGCTCTGTCAAAGTTCCACGGTACTGGCGGATCTCATCGGCAGTCAGGTCACAGACATAAGCTTTTCCTTTTTTGATCAGTTTGATGGCTGCTTCATACATCTGTCCAAAGTAATCAGAAGCAAAGAAAAGTCTGTCCTCCCAGTCAGCACCAAGCCATTTGATATCAGCTTTAATAGATTCTACAAATTCACTTTTTTCTTTTGTAGGGTTTGTATCATCAAAACGCATATTAAACTTGCCGTTGTATTCCTGGGCAAGTCCGTAATTCAAAAGAATGGATTTGGCATGTCCGATATGGAGGTATCCATTAGGCTCCGGTGGGAAGCGGGTGTGTACGGTATCATAAACACCCTCTGCAAGGTCTTTATCAATGATGTTTTCAATAAAATTTTTAGAAACGGTTTCGTTTTCCATCTCTTTCCCTCCTGAATGTTTCTTTAAAGGTTAATCATATCATAAAAACGCCGGATTTAAAAGATTTCAAGAGAAAAATATCGAGAAATAAATGTAAAAAAACACAAAGGCAAAAAAATCAAATTGCCTGTTGACAGGGTATGCTTTTTCTGTTAATATTATCAACTGTGAGCGACAGAAATGTCCGCTTATGGAAATGCTGCTGTGGCTCAGTCGGTAGAGCGTCGCCTTGGTAAGGCGGAGGTCACGGGTTCGATTCCCGTCAGCAGCTTTATTTTTTTGCAAAAATGAAAGTTGGCATATATTCCTTGCAGATATGGGAATTGGTGCCGACTTTTTTTACATTTTCACGGTTGCACGATGTTAGGTGACAGGGTATACTGTTACAGAAGTAAATGCTTTGATTTACACAAACAGAAAACAGTAGAAAAGGGATATTATATGAGAAAAATCATACTTGCTTCTGCTTCACCAAGACGCAGAGAGCTTCTGGCGGCAGCCGGTGTTATTTTTCAGGTATGCGCAGCTGACGGAGAGGAAAAGATTACTTCGGATAAACCAGAAGAAATCGTTCGAGAGTTGTCGGAACAGAAAGCAACTGCAGTTGCACTGAATTTTGATATGGAAGAGGGGACGGTTGTGATCGGAGCAGACACAATTGTTTCTTATAATAATGAAATCCTCGGAAAACCGGTCGATGAGTCCGATGCATTTAAGACACTTAAAATGCTTCAGGGAAATATACATCAGGTATATACAGGGGTAACAGTTTTGATAAAGAAAAATGGAAAATGGGAGGATATCTCATTTTCTGAGAGTACAGATGTTTCTTTCTACCCGGTCTCCGATGAGGAAATCAGAACTTATATTGCGAGTGGTGAACCAATGGACAAAGCCGGAAGCTATGGTATTCAGGGCGGATTTGGCATTTATGTGAAAGAAATCCGGGGAGAGTATACGAACGTAGTGGGATTGCCGGTTGGCAGACTTTTTTATGAAATGAAGAAACATGGGATTGAATTAAGAGGATAAACAAATGATAAAGGCTTGTATTTTTGATCTGGATGGTACTTTGGCAAATACACTGGAGTCAATGGCTTATGTGGCGAATGAGATTTTAAAGAGTATGAATCTCAAACCACAGCCGGTGGAAAACTTTAAATATTACAGTGGGGAAGGGGCGGATATGCTCATTCACCGCTGTCTGAAAGATGCCGGTGATCCAGAACTGACACATTATGAAGAAGTTCGCAGGATTTACAGAAAAAAATTTGATGAAGATCCATTATACAAAGTTGTACCATATGAAGGCATTAAAGAAATGCTGAAGGAGCTGAAAAAACGTGGAATGAGGCTGGCAGTCTGCTCGAACAAACCACATGTGGCAGCTGTGAAAGTAATAGAGAAGATGTTTGATGGGTATTTTGACCTTGTGATCGGACAGAGTGATTCAATACGAAGAAAACCAGCTCCGGATGGTCCTTTGAAAGCGGCGTCAGAATTTGGCGTATCTCCATCAGAGTGTATGTATGTAGGTGACACCAAAACAGATATGGAAACAGGAACTGCTGCAAAAATGCATACGGTAGGAGTACTCTGGGGATTTCGTGACCGTGAGGAACTGGAGAGTAATGGTGCGGAAAAAGTAGCTGAGAAACCACAGGATTTATTATATATATGCGAGGAATGGAAAAATGATTAAACTTGTTGCAAGTGATCTGGACGGAACTTTACTTTTTAAGGGGGCGCAGAGCCTTCCGGAAGAAATTTTCCCACTGATCAGACAGTTAAAAAAAATGGGAATACTGTTTGTGGCTGCAAGTGGACGTCAGTATGCAAATATGAAAAAAATGTTTCGGCCAGTAGTGGATGATATGGCGTTTATCAGCGAAAATGGCGGTCTTGCTGTGTATAATGAAAAAGTTCTTTATCAGGACAGTTTTGAACAGGAGCTGGTCCGTGAAATCGCAGAAAGTATTTATGACAAAGAAGGATCAGAATTTACCTGTTCCACGAAAGATTTTTACTATATCAGACCGAAAACAGAACATTTCAGAGATCTGATGATCAATGTCGTTGGAAATGTCTGCAAAGAAATCAATAGCTTTGAAGAAATCACGGAACCGTGTATGAAACTGGCAGTATATGAAAGAGGCGGACTGCAGGACGATACGATTCATTACTGGAATGAACGCTTTGGGGACAAATGTACAGTTGTGACTTCCGGAACAGCATGGGTGGATTTTATTCCTTTTGATACCAATAAGGCAAAAGGCGTTGAAAAATATCAGGAGATTCTGGGAATCAGACCGGAAGAATGTATCGTGTTTGGTGATGAATACAATGATATTGCCATGCTGAAATCTGTTCCGTACAGTTTCGCAATGGCACATGCTAAAGATGGAGTAAAACAGGCAGCGGCATATGAAACGGAGAGAGTTGAGACAATATTAAAAAAGCTGATTACGGCGAAAGGAAACATTAAGGAGGTATTGAAATAATGTATACAGAAGAGAGTATTGAGGTTTTTTTGAAAGAACAAGGCAGACTTTATGATGAACCGGTAGCTGAGACTGTGGAAGAAGCGGAGGAATTTCTGGAAGACTGCATGGCTGTTGAAGTAAAAAATATCAAAGAAGTCAGAAAGTATCTGGATGAAGCAGGAGCAGATGTCAGTGGAATGTCTGATGAGGAACTGGAAGAAGCATGTGAAGTTTTTACACTTCCATCCGGTGGCTATCTGATCGTGGAAGGATAAGAAAATTCATAAAAAAGACGTATATCCCTGGTCGATAAGTAATATGACCGGGGATATTTTTGTGTAGAGGAACAATGTGGTAATGTAACAGTTCTGTAAAATACAAATTACATTCGATAAAAAACCTGTGTTATAATTTTTTACAAGAGACGGGGTATAGATACCGACAAAGAATTAAAGAAAAGTTAAAGTCGAATTCTATAAGAAATAAATCAGGACAGAACAAATCTAAAAGGAGGATGAATCATGCGGAAAGAGAGAATTCTTGCAGTCATTATGTCGGTGCTTCTGGCATTGTCGATGATTCCTGCAACAGTGTTTGCAGCAGAAATTCCAGCACTGGATGGTAAATTGAAGATTCAGGGAACTGCAGCAGAAGGCAGAACATTGAGTGCGGAATTTAAAGAAGTAAAGCCAGAGGGAGTGACGGAGGAGGATGTTGCCTATCTCTGGGAGAGAAAAACAGTTGAGGATGAGGAAACAGAGAAAGCAGGGGAGAAGCCTGAACTGAAAGAACTCGGAAAAGACAAGACTTATACAGTAACACAGGATGATATTGGTTCCAAAATTGTCCTGACGGTCACCGGCAAAGAAGAAAATGGTTATACCGGAAGTCTGAAAGTTGTATCAGATACAGTAATAGATGCGCAGACTGCTGCTGACCAGGAGGCAAAAGCAGCAGAAGAAAAGGCTGCCGCTGCAGATACTGCTGAACAGCAGGCTGCACAAGAAACAGAAAATGAACAGTCTCAGAATACAGATGCTGCTGCTGATACAGAAGAAACAACACAGACTGGTGTGTCCGAGGATACAGACACAACCTATCAGGAGGATTCTACACAGGCAGGAACTGAGAATATAGAAGGCATTCCCGCTGCTACAACAGATGAAGAGAAGCAGCAGAGTGAAAGTGCAGGTTCTGAATCTGTGGATGGTATTCCGAAAGCAACAGAAGATGGCACATATGGACAGACAAATGATGCAGCAGATACTGCGGACTCTCAGGAAAACAACGATACGGGAAAAACGGAAACTCCAACAGCAGATGCAAGTATCGTCATTGGAGACGGAAATTCTGAAGTTGTAGATTTTGGAACTGTGATTTCCGGTCAGGAAGACAGTATACAGGCACAGTATGTAACGGTAACGAATACCGGCAATACTACGTTGAATTTTACAGATATCAGTCCGGAACATTTTATGGTTCAGGATATTTCAAATCCAATGGAACAGGAATAGCAGTCAGCAGCTGTGGATCGTACCGCGTGCCGGGATAGCAGCAGGAGAGTATGATGATACGATCACATATACCAGTGAAGAAGGTGTAGAAGTTTCGTTTGAAGCAAAGATGACAGTTGAGGCAGCAAAGGATGATGCACAGAACGGCAACGGACAGGATGATCAGAAAACAGATACAGGAAATACATCAGATCCGACAGCAGATGATCAGAATAAAGGTGATGAAACTCCGGCGGACAGTACAACAGATCCTTCGAATGATGCGAACACTTCAGATGGCGGAAATAATGGAAGTACCACAACAGAAGTTACACTGGCAGTAGATGATACTGTTGCAGAGTCCGGGTTGACATTTAAATCTACAGAAAGCCAGCAGATCACTGTAAAAAATAATTCCGCACAGGCAGTGACAGTAGCTGCTTCTTCAACAGGTGCGGCGCCTGCAGTGACAATAGATCCTTCCGAACAGGAGATTCCGGCTGGTGAAAGTGCGACATTTACAGTTACACCGGCAGAAAATCTGGCAACAGATACGCCTTATCCGGATAATATTTTGTTCGCGGATAAGAATAACAGCGATAATAAGATCATAGTTCCTGTGAATGTTACGATACCTGCTCCGGCAGTGAGCAATGTTACACGAGATCCTAAAGATGGTCCTGACTTTGGAACATTGGTAGATGGATATACAGAACTTCCGGCGCCTCAGACGATCACACTGACAAATGAAGGAAATGCAGATGCTGTTCTGTCTGATGCAGTCAGCAGTACAGGCGCAGCCCAGGGACAGTATTTTGATATTACCTGGCAGGCACAGACTGTTAAGAGCGGAGCTAAGGCTACATTTACAATTCAGCCAAAGATCAATCTTACAGCGAATGCGACTCCTTATACAGAAACATTTACGATTACAGATACTACAAATGGAAAGAGCATTCCGATCACTGCGACAGTTACAGTAAATTCTCCAAATCCTTCTCTGGATGTTTCAAGACAGTTGATTGATTTTGCAGCCGCAAAGAAGGGCTATAGTGAGATTGCTCCACAGCAGTTCACGGTCACGAACAATGGAAATGTGACAGTAACACTGGAACAGCCGGCACTGACAAATTTTACAGTTTCTGTTGATCCTGCACAGCTTACACTGGCACCGGGAGCAACTGCTGTTTATACAGTGCAGCCTAAGACAGGACTGGATGTGGGGGCTTATTCAGAGGACCTTAAGATTTCTTCATCTTTAAATAAATCTATTCCAGTGAATTTACAGGTTGTGAAGGGAAATGCAGTTCTTACGAAGATTCAGCAGCCGGCAGCAGTTACCGGACTTGCAAATGGGACGAAGAAGGATGCATCCTCTCTGAAACTTCCATCTACTGTAGTGGTTGAAACAACAGAAGGAAGTATGAAAGCAGCAGTTTCATGGAATGTGAAAGAAGCTTCTTATAAGCAGTCCAGTACAGATGCTCAGAAATTTACCGTATCCGGTACCGTGACGTTACCTTCCGGAGTGGATAATGATAATAAGATCAGTCTTGCTACTTCTGTGGAAGTTAGCGTAAATGCATACAGTGCAAAAGTTGCATCTGCAGAGAATAATAAGATTACAGGCATTGATGTAAATGGAGTTTATACTACACAGACAAAGATTTCCTTTACAGCAGTTGGTGCTGGAATGGATAATAATTCTCCGAAAAAAGGAGACACCCGTTATGTTCCGCAGAGCTGGACAGTCATTAATACAAATGTCTGGAACGCCGCACCATATACTGCGTCTTTTGGACTGGCACAGAGTGGGGATTATACGCTGAAAGTTGCTTTTGCACAGCAGCAGTATGATGGAAGCAGCTGGAAAGCAACAGGAACAATGGATACCAGACAGGTATCTTTCAGCATCGCAAAAGCCAAAGTGACTGCTCCTGGAACAAATCTTACACCTGCAGCGAACAGAAAGAGTTCCGTAAAAACAGGTGATAATACACCAATCCTTCCATTTGTATGTATCCTGATCATTGCGGCAGGTGCGATTGGCGGAGTGGTATTTTACAAAA
>ENA-OQCO01000063-OQCO01000063.1-human-gut-metagenome-genome-assembly--contig:-NODE-63-length-55675-cov-6.463743_pt1 | contig 55675 bp, 47 predicted proteins | sample MGYA00242500_ERZ504582 | MGnify/ENA primary metagenome ERZ504582 (study PRJEB26092, sample SAMD00036346) | human gut metagenome | host: Homo sapiens | study: EMG produced TPA metagenomics assembly of... | reverse complement strand
ATCTGCTGAGCCAAGGCCGTATCAAGGACGCAGACGCGATACTCGGCCACGCGCATGCGTGGAAGGCACCGTGTGCATGGCGAGGAACGCGGCCGCACCATCGGATTCCCGACCGCCAATCTGAGCGAGAACGTCGCCGGATACCTGCCGGTGGACGGCGTGTACGCCGGCTGGCTGGTCGATTTGGGGGAGAAGTCCGCCGACGGTGGCGAAGAAGCCGGGGAGAAGCCGGCCGACGGCGTATCGCAGCAGTATGATGCTTCGTCCGTCAACGCGCGCGTGGCCATGCAGTCGCCACACCGCTGGCCGGCGGCCATCTCCATCGGCACCAAGCGACGTTCAACGAGGACGGTGACGCCGAACGCGTGGTGGAAGCCTACGCCATCACCGATGACTGGTTGGACCTGTACGGCCATCAGGCGCGCGTGGAATTCGCTGGATTCCTGCGCCCGCAGATCAAATTCGATTCGGCCGACGATCTGGTGGTCGAGCTGAAACGCAACGTCGAGGAGACGAAGCGCCTCACCGCTTGAGACGGATCGGTTCGATTGATTTGATTGGTTCGATTGATTTGATTGGTTCGATTGACGCGAATCATTGACGCCATCTGTGTTTTGTTACCCAAACGGGCTTTCCCAGGTTGCAAAATGCGGATGGCGATGCCGTTTGGGCATCGGCGACCTATCGCAGAATCGCGGCCAACGCGTCCTGCAACGTATCCGCCTGCACCACGCCCATTCCCGGCACGGCGACGTTCTTGCGCAGCGTCGGCACAACGGCGGTGGTGAAACCAAGACGCGCCGCCTCACGAAGCCGATATTCCAGTCTCGGCACCGGACGCACCTGTCCGGTCAACGAAATCTCGCCGATCGCGCACGTCGTGCGGGGAATCGGTTTCGATTTCGCAGCGCTCGCCAACGCGGCCACAATCGCCAGATCGCAACCCGGCTCACGCGCCTGACCGCCGGCGATTGTGGAAATGTACAGGTCGTTGGCCAGCAGATTGATGCCACCGTGACGATATAACACCGCCACCAGCATGGCGATACGGTTGGAGTCCACACCGTTCGCCGCGCGACGTGGCGTCGGCAGCACCGACCTGGTGACCAGCGCCTGCACTTCAATCGGCAGACTGCGATGCCCATCCAACGTAAACGTCACGCACGTGCCATCCACCTGCGTCGCCGCAGAATCATTGCCGGTTGATAGGAACAGGCCGGACGGATCGGTCACCTCCTCAATGCCCTCGCCGCTCATATCGAAACAGCCGACCTCATCGGTCGGTCCGAAACGGTTCTTCACTGCACGCAGCATACGCAACGCGGTTTCGGCATCGCCTTCGAACTGACAGACCACATCCACCAGATGCTCCAACGTACGCGGACCTGCGATCGAACCATCCTTGGTGACATGACCCACCAAAAGCACTGGAATATCAAGGGTTTTGGCGGTGTCAATCAGCGCGCTCGCCACTTCGCGCACCTGCGTGGATCCGCCGGAGATGCCATCGACGTCCTGCGAGACGATGGTCTGCGCCGAATCGACGATGGCCAACGCCGGCTTGAACTGTTCGATAAGCCCCAACACCGTGGACAGATCCGTGGTGGAGGCGAGCAGCAGATTCGGCTCCATGGCGCCGATGCGCGACGCGCGCATGCGGACCTGCGCCTGCGATTCCTCGCCGGAAATATACAGTACGGTATTGCGCTCGGTGGCGAACGCCGTCAGCCTCGCCACATTGCCGGCGGTTTCCAGCAGCAATGTCGATTTGCCGATGCCCGGCTCTCCTGCGATCAGCGTGACCGATCCCGGCACGATGCCACCGCCGAGCACGCGGTCGAATTCCGAAAATCCTGTGGCGATTCTGGAGATGTTCTCCGTGCCTATGTCGGTGATCGGCCTCGCCGCGGACGATGCGACCGGATGCGATTGCGTGCGCGAGGTCCGTCCCGGAGCCGCGGTACGCGAGCCTGCCGCGGGACGGGCTTCATGGAATTCCTCAATGGTGCCCCATTGACCGCATTCGGGGCAGCGGCCGAGCCACTTCGGGCCGCTCCAGCCGCATTCGGAACAGAGGAATTGCGAGGACGTCTTTGCCATATCGCCGACAATACGGAGGTTTTGGGACAAGACGTTCGCGGGTGGCGTACTCGTTGCACAGACATTGCGCTGAAAACCGTTTCGGGAACTGGATTCCATGACTTCGAGGGGATGGTTGCGCGTCTTATGGCTGTGAAAGAATGACAAGCATGTCTGATACGCAGAATTCCTCTTCGCATGGCAAATTGATTGCCGCCGTCGTAGCAGCCGCGCTTGTGGTTGTGCTTGCTCTGATTTCCGCATTTGTGTGGCCTGGTTGGGCCTTGAACAAGAACGGACAGGCCGGTCAGGCCGGTCAGACGAGCCAGCAGGCTTCCACTTCGAACGGTACGGACGGCGACAGGACGGAGCCCACCAAACCGTCGATCGATGCCGTGGCATTGCCCGACGGGGCCAGCGAGCTGCTCAAGGCCATGCCGGATTCCGTATTGAATTACGCGCGTACCAAGGCTGACGCCAGCACGACGTGTCCAGCACCTCTCCCGTCGAGGAATACGCGTTGACGTATTCCACCGGCAAGAAAGGACAGGACGTCACGCTGGAAGTGGGCCAGTGGAACGACGGCGACAAGGCGAAATCCCAGTACGACACGCTGGCTGAAGCCATGACCGGCAAGGAGCTGGGAAGCGGCAACGTGAAGGTCTCCGGCAAGACGACCGGCGCCTACAGCGCCAAAGCCGATCCGGACGACGATACCAAGGCCGTTGCCGTGTGGCGCAACGATACGGTGGTTTTCTATGCCACCGGCGCGAAGAACGACGTCCAGCGTTTCTACCAGCAGTTCCCCCTGTAACGTCGACGGAATCGTCTCGATAGCGAATCGCGGCCGGCTGATGGAATATCACGCGGAAAACGAAACGTGATTTTCCACCATATGAATGCCTGCGCGCGTATTCGTCCCCGAAGCAGTGTAGTATTGGGCAAGTTGCAAACTTTTACCCTTTGAGTTTAAGGAACGGAGGCTGAGATGGGCTCGGTCATCAAGAAGCGCCGCAAGCGCATGAGCAAGAAGAAGCATCGTAAACTGCTTCGTAAGACTCGCCACCAGCGCAAGTAGTCTTCAGGCGCGTGTGAAGCGTCCGCTCAAACAAAATCCCGCGATTCCTTTCGGAGTCGCGGGATTTTTGCTATCTGCGCGGCGGTGTCGGCCGGTATATTCCACACCAGCCGACACGCCCGCCTGTCAAGATCTCACTTGTTGGGGTTGTCCATCACGCGCGGGCCGTTCGGATCGCCGACGATGACCTGGTCCACCATGTTCAGGAACAGGCCGTGCTCGACCACGCCGACCGTGGTGATGAGGTCCTGCGCGAGCTCCTGCGGGTGATCGATGCGCTCGAGGTGCAGATCCACCACATAGTTGTTCTCATCGGTGCGCACCGGCTCGCCGTTCGCGTCGAGACGCAGCACCGGCTTGTAGCCCTTGGCCTCGAACTTCTTGACGACCTGGCCTGCGCCGAACGGAATCACCTCGACCGGCAGCGGGAACTTGCCGATGGTGTCCACGACCTTGGACTCGTCCACGATCCACACGATCTTGTTGGAGTTGGTGGCCACGATCTTCTCCCACAGGAGAGCCGCACCGCCGCCCTTGATGCCGTTGAAGTTCTTGTCCACCTCGTCGGCGCCGTCGATGGTCACGTCGATATGGTCGACGTCATCGATGTTGACGATCTTGATGCCGTAGCCTTCGGCCTGCTCCTGGGTGCGGCGGGAGGTGGTGACGCCCGTGAACTCGAGGCCTTCCTCCTTGACGCGACGACCGAGCTCGTCGACCAGGAAACGCACGGTCGAGCCGGTGCCCAGACCTGCGATCATGCCGTTCTGAATCAGCTTTGCAGCCTCGATGCCGGCCGCCTTCTTCAGCGCGTCCTGCTGTGCCTTGTCCATGATCCTCCTTCGATATGGGGTTAAGACCGTCTCCATACTATCGGATGCGTTGATTTTCAAGGCGCGAATGGTCGGTTGCGGGAGCAGGTGTCTGTTTTGGACTGCGGAAAAGTTTTCACGGAATGTTTCACGGTCCTGCGTGAGGTGGCGTGCAAAAAAGCCGCGCATGAAATGACATGTGGGGAGCGGCTTGCGTAAAGCGGCTCCCCACATGTCTCGCTCAGCTATGTTTGACCGCGAACGGCGCCTCGTCCAATACCAGCGTGCCGTCACCCATCACATAGCCTTCCACGGCGATATACCCACGGATGAGACGTGGATTGCCGTCGAAGGTCGGGCTGGATTCCGGTGGGGGAGTGAACCGCACCGTACCCGACACCGACAGGCCCGATGGGCTTGGACGATGCGGCAGTTTCGGCAGATCCTGCGATTGCGATGAAGATGCCTGTTCCGGTGCCGATTCTTCGTCGTCTTGCGATTCGCTGTGCGATTCGTTCGCATTCTGCGGTACGGCCGTGCTGTCCGTGTCCGTGCCGTCCGCGTTGCCCGTCACCGGCTTGTCGTTCTCGTCGCCTTCACGGGGAAAATAGTCGGGTTTGACCAGCATCTGCGCATAGGATTGATGCGGTTCACCGGATTCGTCCGTTTTCCCGGATTCGTCCGGTTCTCCGGATTCGTCCGGTTCGGCTGGACCGCCCGCGTCCGGGAAGCTGGATTCGGGTATGACCTTCGTCGCTTCGGTCTCAAGCATTGTGGTGGTTTCCGCCGGTTCGGTCTCGAGCACGGTCGTTTCCACCGCATCATCTGCGTCGTCATCGGTTGTCTGTCCGAAATCCGCAAGGTCGTGGGAAACGCCTTCCGGCTCCGCCAGCATGCTGGCGATCGAACGCGGCTTCGTGCTGTTGCTGGAATTGGCGGTATCGGCACCGGAATCGCCGGTGCCGGTCGTGGCGGAATCGCCTTGTCCGCGTCCCATGTGGTATTCGGCGGCGCTGATCGCACCATCCATCAGCATCCTCGCATCCTCGGGAACATCGGTGCCACGCGAATACTCGGAAGCCAGTAGCGACTGCCATCCTTCCAACGGCAGATAGCCTTCGCGCACATGCGAACGGCAATCGCCCGCATACGTGCGTGCCAGCTCGTCCACTTTCTCGTTGCCCGCGTTGCCGGCATGACCCTTGACCCACACGAATCGCACCGACCCCGCCCTATGTGCGATCTCATTGTCGATGGCGCGGATCAAATCGGCGTTCTTCACCGGTTTCTTCTGCGAATTCTTCCAGCCGTTGCGCTTCCAACCCTGCACCCACTTGGTGGAGCAGTTGATCGCATACTGCGAGTCGGTCTCGATCACCAGGTCTTCGGAACCGGGATGCGCTCGCAACGCCTCCAGCACGGCGCATAATTCGCCGATCTGGTTGGTGCCGTTCGTCGCGCCGCCGGCATCGCAATCGCCGGCATGCTCGTGCCCCGGCTTGCCGCCTGCCGCGGGCTCGTGGTCGGCCCAGGCCCAACCCATCGGACCATTCGGATTGCCAAGCGCGGAACCGTCTGTTGAAACCGTAATCGTCATGCTTCTACCCTACGAAAGCCGCGCGACTCGCCGCTTGCCCGTCATACCGCATCGTCCGCCATGCGGTATCGCCTATCGATACCGCATGGCAACGGCATATGCGATTAGTCGCCGAGACACAGCATGACGGAGGCGCGGAACATGCCGTCGCTGTGCTCGAAGGAGGCCGTGCCATGGTGCCGTTCGGCCGTCTCTCGTACGGTGGCGGTGCCCAGCCCCGTGCCACCATGTTTGGTCGAGACGAGATCGCCGTCGATCTGTTCGATGCTGGTATCGGCTTCGCCGTACGTGTTGTCCACCGTGATGAACAGGGCCGCCGGAGGGCCGGAACGATACCGGATGCGCACTTTGAGCCGCCTCTCGCCCTGCGTTTGCTGGGTGATGGCCTCCGTGGCGTTCTCCAGCAGATTGCCGACCATGGAGCATAATTCCGCGTTGTTGATGTTGATGTATTGCGGCACCGCCGCTTTGACGTCCACATCCGCACCCAAATGCCGGACCCAATCGCAATAGTAGACAAGCACCGCGTTCAGCGACGCATGCTCGCAATACTGCATTGGTGCCGTTTGCAGCAGCCGGTGTTTGGACATCTCATCCAGATATGAGCGGATGCCATCCATGTCTTCAGCCGCGGCCAACGCCTGCAGTGAGTGGATGTGGTGACGCACGTTGTGCTTGATCTGACGCGCCTCACGGATCCGCTCGTTCATGTGTTGCAGCTGCAACGTCTGCAAAGCCTCATAATGCTGTCGCCTGCGGGCCGCGAGCAGACGGTCCGACTGCTGAATCATGTACCAGATGAGGAAATACGCCAACACCATGAAACAGGAATAGACCACCGCCACGGTGAACGCGATTTCCAGCATATGCGAGTCCAGCAGCGTGGAATTGTCCGCCGGCATGCACCACACCACAATCGCGGACGAAACGAACGGAAACAGCCAGATAAGCTGCCAGAAGCCTTTGCTGATGGATGGGGAATCGAATGTGGCTGGAATCGAATCATGCAGCGGATGCCAAAGCGAGACCAGTGCGACGACGTCAAGCAGCAGCAGATTGACCAGTCCCGGCCAGCCGACGCGGAGATTGGTTGAATCCGCGCCAAGAACGGCCACATCGATGACGAGCGACAGATAGTAGACGATCGCCACCATGTAGGAAGCCGTGGCCACAATCAGCAACAGTTGCCGCCATGGCAGTTCGGTCAGCCATCGCAGGACCAGCAGCACAAGCGGCGCGGTCGGAATGACCGTCCACAGTGATGGGATGCCCAGAGTGCCGCACAGCACGCCGCATAGCAGGAACCAGACCAGTCCGATGGACATGAACAGTGTGCCGTTACGGCGTGGATTGTCCATGTGACTCCATGCCATGATGAGGCACAATGCCAGGCCGGACAACGCGTTGAGCTGCTCTCCGATGGCGAAGAACAGACCTGACGGGGTGGTTTGGGCGATGCCGTTCCGGATGATTTCGCCGAGTGGTGCGAACATGTCAGTCCTCCGTACGCATGCGGGTGAACGTGTATTCCGCGTATGCGCGGCAGGTGGTGGTCACCGCCGTTTTCGTGATAGGAATGCGTTTGCCGCCTTTCATGACGAACTGCGCGTTGGTGATGCCGGACACGTAGTCGAAGTTGACGAGCACGCCTCGCGCGGTGCGGTAGAAGTTGTCGAACACGGTGAGTCGTTGGTCCACGTCGGAGAAATTGGTGCGGATTTTGGTCTGGGTGCCGTCCGCGAACGTAAATTCCACGTAGTGCGCGTTGGACAGGGCGTATGCGATGAGCCGCCGGTCCATGGTCACGGCCGGATTGCCGAACGCCACATGCCAGCTGGAATCCACCGTGCCGGGCGACTGCGCCTTTGCCAGATGGGTGACCGGCGGTTTTGCCTTCAGCTGCTCTTCGACGCGTTCCATGGTGGCTTCGAAGGTTTTGCGATTGACGGGCTTGAGCAGATAACCGCTCGCCTGCACCTCGTAGCCGAGCACCGCGAAATCGGTGCTGGACGTGATGAAGACGATCGCGCAGTCGTCGTTCTGATTGCGCAGCAGCCGCGCTATGTCCAATCCGGTGGTGGCATGCGGCAGATTCTCGTCGCTGAGATAACAGTCGAGCAGCAGCAGGTCGTAACGGCTGTTCTTCCAGCTTTCGATGAACGATTTCGCGTCGGGGAAAACGTCACAGACCGTTTGCATGGCATTCCTGCCGGCGGTTGCGCCGACGTTCCGGCCGTTGAAGTATTCCGCGCACATGGTGGCGATCAGTTCGCGTTCGGCAGGGTGATCCTCGACGATGGCGATGCGCACGTTCCCTCCTTGCTGTGCCGTGATTGCGCGGATGACGTTCCGGCTCTGCTTCCAAGCGTACCGGGAGAGGGAAATACGGGGTGCCGCGGAGCTTGCGTTTCATGCCAGAAAAGCACGTTTCGTGCCATACGACGGATATCGACAACGAAAAAGACCCGCTCCATACGGAACGGGTCTTTTCGCGCTACGCCTTGATTACTTGGCGGAACGCCGTATCACTCGGCCAGAGCCTTGTCCACGACCTCGGTGGCCTCGGCGAGCACCTTGTCCAGAGCCTCAGGGGATTCGAAGCTCTCGGCGTACACCTTGTAGATGTTCTCGGTGCCGGACGGACGGGCGGCGAACCAGTTGTCCTTGGTGGTGACCTTCAGACCGCCGATCTTGGCGTGGTTGCCCGGAGCTCGGTGAGCTTGGCGGTGATGTCCTCGCCGGCCAGCTGGGTGGCCTCGACGTCGTCGCCGGTGAGCTTGGCGAACTTCTGCTTCTGCTCGAGGGTGGTCGGGGTATCGACGCGCTTGTACCAGCTTTCGCCGAAACGCTCCACCTGCTCCTGGTGCAGCTGGGCCGGGTTCTTGCCGGTCTTCGCGGTGATCTCAGCGGCCAGCAGGTCCGGAATCAGGCCGTCCTTGTCGGTGGTCCACACGCGGCCGTCCTTACGCAGGAAGGACATGCCGGAGCTTTCCTCGCCGCCGAACGCGACCTCGCCCTTGAACAGCGGGTCCACGAACCACTTGAAGCCGACCGGAACCTCGACGAGCTTGGCGTTGATGGAGGCGGCCACGCGGTCGATCAGGGAGGAAGACACGAGGGTCTTGCCGATGCCGGCGTTCTCCGGCCAATCCGGACGGTTGCCGCCGAACAGGTATTCCACGCACACTGCGATGTAGTGGTTCGGGTTCATGACGCCCCAGTTCGGGCAGACGATGCCATGGCGGTCGGCATCCGGATCGGTGCCGCCGACCAGATCGTACTTGTCCCAAGCGCCGTTGTTGAGGGAATCGACCAGACCCTTCATCGCGTACGGGGAGCTCGGATCCATGCGGATCTTGCCATCATGGTCGATGGTCATGAAGCTCCAGGTCGGGTCGACCTGCGGACGCACCACGTCGATGGTCAGGTTGTACTTCTCGTTCATGAGCGGCCAGTAGTTGACCGAAGCGCCGCCGAGCGGGTCGATGCCCAGGCGTACGCCGGAGGAGCGGATCACGTCGAAGTCGATGACGTTCTCCAGATCGGCCACATAGTGCTCACGGAAGTCGAAACGCTCAACCAGATCGGACTTGACGGCCTGCTCGAACGGCACGCGCTTGACGTTCCTGAAATCGCCGAGCAGCTCGTTGGCGCGGTCGGCGATGGCGTTGGTGACGTCGGCCGGAGCCGGGCCGCCGGTGACCGGATCGTACTTGAAGCCGCCATCGGTCGGCGGGTTGTGGGACGGGGTCACGACGATGCCGTCGGCCAGGCCTTCGCCGGTGAAACGCTGGGTGCCGTCGGCGGCGCGGTTGTGGGTCAGGATGGCCTGGGACACGACCGGGGTCGGGGTGAAGTCGTCACGGGAGTCGATGCGCACGGTCACGCCGTTGGCGACGAGCACTTCGATGGCGGTCTTCCAAGCCGGCTCGGACAGGGCGTGGGTGTCGCGGCCGATGTACAGCGGGCCGGTGACACCGGCCTTCTTGCGGTATTCGGCGATGGCCTGCGTGATGGCCACGATATGGGCCTCATTGAACGAGGTCTTCAGGGACGAACCACGGTGTCCGGAAGTGCCGAAGGAGACGCGCTGCTCGGGAACGTTCGGGTCGGGGACGACGTCATAGTACTTTCCAATGACCTCGTCGACATTGATCAGATCTGCTGGGGTGGCGGGCATTCCCGCATTTTTTGCAACCATACCTTCATTGTGCCACGAGTTTGCGCGGAACGCGGAAAGCCATCCCACAATGTGCGATGAATACGTTTTCTTTTTGACGTCTCGGCGTGTCTCCAGTATGGAATTGGGGTTTCAGTGTCCCGATGCCCGACGATTTGCGCATCGCACGCCGATAGTGTATTGTTTCTAACGAATTCGACTCATGCAGGGTTGCAAGTCAACATTTTTAGACGCAAGACCTGGAATGTGGCATTGGTTTGCCATGTTCCGGGTCTTTTTTGTTGCAAAAAAGCCGCGCTGCGTCATCGAATCCCATCGGAAGGAAATAGAAAGGAATCAGGATGGCTGACTCTCTCGCATCGCAGATCATCACTGCGATCGGCGGACCTGAAAACGTTCGCAGTCTGACGCATTGCGCCACCCGACTGCGCTTCGAGCTGGCGGACGCGTCCAAGGTGGACCAGAACGCCCTCGAACATATGAAGGGCGTGCTTGGCGCGGTCCCGCAAAGCGGTGACCGTTTCCAGGTCGTCATCGGCGGCGGCGTGGCCACCGTATACGAAAACATCATGCATCTGCCCGAAATGGCGAACGCCGGTGCCGCCTCCGCATCCGGCGAAGGCCAGAAGAGCAACGCCGACGTCAAGGCCGAGGCCCGTTCCAAGGCACGCGGCAAGGTGGCATGGCTGGACTCCTTCTTCGAGTATCTCGCCGACTCCTTCCGCCCGATCCTGGGCGTGCTGCTTGGCGCCTCCATCATCATCGCCCTGGTCAACCTGCTCATCTCACTGAACGTCATTCCGAATGACGAGGCCTCCGCCGGCTGGGTGTTCGTCAAGGCCATCTGGAAGGGCGTGTTCTACTTCCTGCCGATCATGGTCGCCTACAACGCCTCCAAGAAGCTCAAGGTCGATCCGTGGCTGGGCGGCGCCATCATGGCCATCCTCATGACCCCGCAGTTCACCAGCCTGATGGACGCCAAGACCACCACGTGCGTGGAGAACGCGGCTCTGGGCACCAAGTCCTGCACCGCCAACATCTTCGGCATTCCGATGGCGTTGAGCGACTACAGCGGCAACGTGTTCGTGCCGCTGCTCATGGCCGCCGTGCTCGCCCTCGTCTACCACGGATTGAAGAAGATCATTCCCGAAAGCGTCCAGCTGGTGTTCGTGCCGTTCTTCTGCATGATCATCGTCGGCGCGCTGACCGCCTTCATCATCGGCCCGATCGGCGTGTGGGTCGGCAACGGCCTCGGCGTCGGCCTGGCTTGGATGAACACCCATGCACCGTTCATCTTCGCCATCATCATCCCGCTGCTGTACCCGTTCCTCGTGCCGCTCGGCCTGCACTGGCCGCTCAACGCCCTGATGCTCATGAACATCCAGACGCTCGGCTACGACTTCATCCAGGGCCCGATGGGCGTGTGGAACTTCGCCTGTTTCGGCGCCACCGCCGGCGTGCTCTTCATCGCCGTGCGTGACAAGGACAAGGACATGCGCCAGACCGCTCTCGGCGCGCTCGCAGCCGGCCTGCTTGGTGGTGTTTCCGAACCGTCCCTGTACGGCATCCACCTGCGTTACAAGCTGGTCTACAAGCGCATGCTCGTGGGCTGCGGCCTTGGTGGCGTCGTCATTGCCGTCCTCGGCTGGCTCTTCCCGTCCGTCACCGCCGCCGGCCAGACCGTGCATGGTGTGACCACCACCGCCTTCGCCTTCACCTCGCTGCTGACCATTCCGGTCTTCGACCAGATGTGGGTGTACGCGGTGTCCATCGCGGTCTCCTTCCTGACCTCCTTCTTCCTGATCATCACCTTCGACTACCGCACCCCGGAACAGAAGGCTGAAGTGCTGGCCCGCGCCGCCGCCGATCAGAAGGCCGCCGCTCCGGCGGTCGAAGCCAAGGAAGCCGCTCCGGCTGCCGCCACCGCGACTGCTACCGCCACCAAGACCGAAGCTCCGGCCGCTGCCGCCGCCGCGACCACCGTGGTGAACGCTCCGGTCGCCGGCCACGTGATCGCCCTGGACGAAACCGGCGATCCGGTGTTCGCCTCCCGCGCGCTCGGCGAGGGCGTCGGCATCCAGCCGACCGACAGCGAGGTCGTGGCCCCGGTCTCCGGCGTGCTGCAGACCGTCGCCGAAACCGGCCACGCCTTCGGCATCAAAACCGATGACGGTGTGGAAGTGCTCGTGCACGTCGGCATCGACACCGTGAAGATGAACGGCGAGGGCTTTGCCGTCAAGGTCAAGGCCGATGAGCGCGTGAATGCCGGCGATCCGCTGGTTTCCGTCGACTTTGCTAAAGTGAAGGACGCTGGATACAGCACCACCACGCTGATGACGGTGCTCAACACCGCCGCCCTCACCTCCGTCACGCCGAAGACCGGCATCGACGTCAAGGCAGGGGACGAGGTGATCGACATCCAGCGCTAACCTGTCACACAGAGGCGAAAAAGGGGTCGACGTGGACGTTCTTCGCGTATTCAACAACAATGTCGTATTGGCTAGAGACGGTGATCGTGAGGTGATTCTCACAGGCCGTGGAATAGGCTTCCAAGCCAAGCCGGGACAACATGTGGATGACGCGAAGATCGTCCGTCGGTTCATCCCCGTCGATGGCAAGGATCCCGACCACATGGCGCAACAAGTGGCCGGGATCCCGCCCGAAATCATCAGACTCGTCACGGACGCCATGAACCGTACGGGACTGAAAGAACAGGCAGACAAGCAGCCAACCCTGGTCATGGCGCTCGCCGACCACATCTGCGGCGCGATACAACGCGCGCAAAGAAAACAGAACATCGAATATCCGCTCGAAGCGGAAGTACGTTCCCTATACGCCGACGAATACGCCAAAGGCGTGGCGATGGTCGACGCGATGAACACGTATTTGGGTGGCGCGTTGCCCCGCAGTGAGGCGGTGGCGCTCGCCTTGCATTTGGTGAATGCCGGATTCTCCGGCGGCGACCTGTCCGCCACCTACACCATGACCGGCATCATCCAGCAGATGATCGCCGTCATCGAAGGCGCGTACGGCATCACGCTTGCGCAGGACAGCGTCAATGTGGCGCGATTCATCACGCATCTGCGTTACCTGTTCGTACGCATCCACCAGCATGAGCAGCTCGACGATGAGCCGCAACCAATCATCGAATCAATCAAAACCTCATATCCGAGGCTTGCCAGTGCGCAAGGCAGCTTGCCGTGGTGGTGAAGATGCGTCTTGGTTCCGACCTTACGGAAGCCGAAATCGCCTATCTTGCCCTGCATGTGGCGCGCGTGACCAACGGAGTGAATCGGCAGGACGACTGAGTTTCCGGTATCTTCCGATATTCAGCAGCCCGTTCCGCGCATTCCTGACGGTTCCTAATCGTTCGACTGTTCGGCCGGCTGCCCGCTTGCCTGTTCGGTCGGCTGCGGTTTCGTTGGCGTAGCCGACATATTCGCGTTCAACGCCAGTATGCCGGTATCTTCGGAAGTGGCCTCCGGCACGCGCACGCATAGGGCCTGACGTTCCACGCTGAAACGGATGTGCTTCGTTTCAGGCAGCATATCGCCATCCACCTGCGCCAAAACAGGCCTCTCCAAAGTGATTTCCGCGCTGACGCCCTGCACCTGGTCGACGGTGGAGTTCGTGGACAGCGGACTCTGCTGAGCTTTGCCGGTGATGGTCTGGTGCAGCACGTCGCCGAACAGATTCGCCCAACCGATCAGGCCGCCGGACGTGTCGATGATCTCGTAGTCGAGGATGCCATCGTCATAGGAAGCTTCGGGCATCAGCGAAAACATGGGGATCTGGCCGCAATTGCCCGCCATGAACGTGCGGAACGTGAGACCACGCGTGGAATGCGTGCTGCCGTCGGCGCTGGTGATGGTCACATTGCCCTTGTACTTCGGGGCGAACAGATTCTTCACGCCCGACACGAAATACGCCAGCCAGCTGATGTTCTTCTTCAATTCCGGATCGGTGTCGTCGATCATCAGTGCGTCGAAACCGATGCCGGCGATGATGAGGAACGCATGCCCGTGGTCGGTGGTCTCATCATCCAGAAGGGTCAGACGGCCCACATCCACCAGACGGGAGCCGTGCGACGTGGCCACGGTGAGCGCCGCATCGATATCGTCCACGGGAATGCCCATATTGCGGGCGAACAGATTGCCGGTGCCGATCGGCACGATGCCCAGCGCATGCCCGGTACCCGACAGCGCGCTCGCGACGGTACGCACCGTGCCATCGCCGCCGACAGCCACCACCACATCGGCACCATGGTCCAACGCTTCGAACGCGCAGGCGCGACCGTCCTTGTCGAGCTGCGTTTCGATGAATTCGATCTGGGTGAGATGCTTCGCCTCGCAGAACTCCTTGATATGCTGCTTGCGCTGTTCCGCCTGGGGCTTTGAAGGATTGACTATGAACGCGTAATGCACTTGGTCATCGTCACGCTTGTCAAGCTTCTCCGCGAGCGTACGGTGCTTGTACGCGCGGTATCCGAAGAAGGCGGCCGCGCATACGGCGACCACGGCGATGATGACGAGCAGGACGATAACTGGCATAGGCATGCCTCTATTGTCTATGCGATTGCGCAAAAAGACGAATTCGACATGAAAAATTCGGCGTTCCCTCACGTTATATCCAAAAATGAGAACGATGGCGTCAGTGTCTGCTTTCGGCACTAGGCTGGGAAGCATGCTTGATATTCAATTCATTCGTGAACATGCTGACGTTGTCAAGGAATCCCAGCGTAAGCGTGGCGAATCGGTCGAACTGGTCGACGAGGTGCTGCGCTCCGACGAGGTTCGCCGCTCCTCTCTGAAGGAATTCGAAGCTGCCCGCGCGCAGCAGAAGGAGATCGGCAAGAAGGTCGCCGCCGCCCCCGCCGACGAAAAGGCCAAGCTGATCGCCGCAACCAAGGAACTCTCCCAGAAGGTCTCCGAATACAAGGCCGCAGCCGACGCCGCAGCCGAAGAATACACCACCGCCATGTGGAAGCTGTCCAACATCGTCGAGCCGGAGGCTCCGGAAGGCGGCGAGGATGATTACGTCGTCGTCAAGAAGGTCGGCCAGATCCGAGACTTTGCGTCCGAAGGCTTCGAGCCGAAGGATCATCTGACTCTCGGCCGTGGCGTCGCCGGCATCGATATGGAGCGCGGCGTGAAGGTCGGCGGCTCCCGCTTCTACTTCCTGCGCGGCCAGGTGGCCCGTATGCAGATCGCCATGCTGACCATGGCCGTCGATCAGGCCGAGGAACACGGCTTCACCCTGGCCATCACCCCGACGCTGGTGCGTCCGGAAGTAATGCGCGGCACCGGCTTCCTCAACTCCCACGCCGACGAAATCTACCGCCTGCGCGAGCCGGACGACCAGTATTTGGTCGGCACCTCCGAAGTGGCGCTCGCCGGCATGCACGAGAACGAGATCCTGAACCTTGAGAACGGCCCGCTGCGCTACTGCGGCTGGAGCTCCTGCTACCGCCGTGAAGCCGGCGCCGCAGGCAAGGACACCTCCGGCATCATCCGCGTGCACCAGTTCGACAAGGTGGAGATGTTCGTCTACGCCAAGCAGGAGGACTCCTACAAGGAGCATGAGCACCTGTTGGCCATGGAGCAGGAAATGCTCGGCAAGGTCGAGGTGCCGTACCGCATCATCGATACCGCCGCCGGCGATCTGGGCTCCTCCGCGGCACGTAAGTTCGACTGCGAGGCTTGGGTGCCGACCCAGGGCCGTTACCGTGAGCTGACCTCCACCTCCAACTGCACCGAGTATCAGGCCCGTCGTCTGAACATCCGCGAACGTATGGAGGATGGCAACACCCGCGCCGTCTCCACGCTGAACGGCACGCTGGCCACCACCCGTTGGCTGGTCGCCATTCTCGAGAACCACCAGCAGAAGGACGGCTCCATCGAAATTCCGAAGGCCATGCGTCCGTACATGGGCGGCAAGGAAGTCATCGAGCCGACCAAGTGGGAAGCCTGATTTTCCAAGACGTTCGCGTCTGATATGAATCCGTGAAAGCGGCGTTGCATTTGTGCCGGCGCCGCTTTTCGTATGTTGGACGGTCCCAGTGCCGTTTGTGTCGTTCTGGGCAGATGCGTGTGCGGTTTTCTGTTGGAAGCGACGGGGATGGAGGCTGTGCCAGGTGTCGCACTTCCGCGCACTGTGGTATATTGGCGTTTCGTGCGTAGCAGCGATGTTAGGCGCAAAGGGTAGATGTCTGAGCGGTCTAAAGAGACGGTCTTGAAAACCGTTGAGGTGCAAGCCTCCGCGAGTTCGAATCTCGCTCTGCCCGCATCAATCAAGGGCTTACCGAAGGATTTTTCGGTAAGCCCTTTTCCATGCCGTTTATGGCGATTGTCGTTGTCGTGGCGGCAACGTCACACAATCCGTCGATCCGCGGCCCAACGGGTGAGCTCGGAACGGTTCGACAGCTGCAGTTTGCGCAGCACCGAGCTCATATGGGTCTCCACGGTCTTGATGGAGATGAACAGTTCCGAAGCCACCTCCTTGTACGTGTAGCCGCGCGCGATCAGCCGCATGACCTCCTGCTCGCGGTTGGACAGCCGGTCCAGTTCGTCATCGTGGATCGGGCCGCCGAACGCGCCGTTCGCGCTCGGGCCGTTCTGGAAGGCGGACAGCACGAATCCCGCCAATTTCGGCGAGAACACGGCGTAGCCCTCATGCACCTGCTTGATGGAGGACACCAGGTCGTCGCCGGAAATAGTCTTCGTCACATATCCCTGTGCACCGGCGCGGATCACGGAACCGACATCCTGCGGAGAATCCGACACGGACAGCGCGAGGAAGACGGTATCGGGGGAGTATGCGCGCGATTTCGTGAGGATTTCGGCGCCACCGCCGTTCTCGCCGCCCGGCACATGCACGTCCAGCAGCACCACGTCCGGTTTGGTCTGCGCGATCATCGCCACTGACCCCTCCACGTCGGCCGCCTGTCCGACCACGTCGAAATACGGCTGCAACGTGGCGATCACGCCCGCGCGGAACATCTCATGGTCGTCCACGACGGCGATTCTGATGCGCTGTTCCCGCTCGCTCATTCCTGCTCCTTGGTTCGATTGATTCATTGCCGCACCTGCTGCATGTGCCGTGTTCATTGCGCCGATTGCACGCCCGTATCGCCGTCCGCTGTGGTGGTCGTAGCGCTGTCCGCATCCTCCGCCGCTCCTGAAATCGGCATGTGCATGCGCACCTCCGTGCCCCAGCCGGGCCTCGACACAATCTCCACTGTACCGCCGCGGCGCTTGATACGTCCGATGATGGACTCGCGGATGCCCAGGCGATTCGCTGGAATGGCGTCGACGTCGAAGCCGTCGCCATGGTCGCGTACGAACACCTCCACCAGCTTGTCGCCGGCCTCGCAGTAGACGGACACCGGTTCGCCGCCATGCGTCACGGCGTTGACGAGCGCCTGCTGCGTGGCATCCAACAACGCGTCGGTCTGCGCGCTCGGCCGTGCATCGCCCACCGTCACCACCTCGATCGGCTTGCCGTGCGTGTCCTCCACATGCGCTGCGATCTGCTTCAAACCGGCGTTGACGGAACGGTCCGACGTGGTGCGCTCCTGATATAGCCATTCGCGCAACTCGCGTTCCTGCTGCCTCGCCAGTGAAAACACGGTCTGCTGGTCGCCGGCATGCAACTGGATCAGCGCCAGCGTCTGCAGCACGCCGTCGTGCAGGTGGGCGGTCATATCGGCGCGCTCCTCCTCGCGTTCCTTCAGCGCGCGTTCCGTGCCCAAATCACGCACCAGCGTCATAATCCACGGCACAATCGCCAGCAACACGCCGACAAGCAGCGCCAAACCGGCGACGAGCATGGTGAACGTGGCGTGCCGTGCGGACTGCATAATGCGCACGTGGGTGGCGATGTAGATCGCGTACGCGACGAAAATGACCGCGATGCCGCCGAGCATCGTCCATAATTGGCCGTCCTTCGCGTTGAACCGCAGCCAGGAGACGCCGACGCCGACCACGCCGAGCAGCAACGGCACAATCAGCGTGCCTTCAATGCCTTTCGCCGCCATCGCCACGCATAGGCCCAGCATAAGCAGTCCCGCCATGGCCAGCAGCGCGGGTCTCGGCGCGTTGGCGAACATCTGTTCCAGGCTTTCGGACGATTGCCGTCCGTCTTCCGATGGCGTTTCGTTTGCCATCGCGCCGGTTTTGCCGATTGCGTGCCGACGTTTTGCGTGCCTGCCCCATTGCCCATGAAGCCGTGTGCGACGGATTCGCCATACGGCGCATTGCCGCGTGACAACGGCGCGTTGCCTACGGGCTGGCTGCCTGCGATGGCGTATGCCTGCTGTACCGGATCACCTGTGGGAATGGTGATCCACAGGAAGATGTAGGCGATGAGTCCGGAGCCGAAGAAGAAGGAGGTGATGATGAAGATGAAGCGGACCAGATGGACGGACACGCCCAGATGCATACTGACGGCTTTGGCCACGCCCGCAACCGCACGTCCGTACGTTGGCCGCAGCAATGGCAGTCGCGCCGGCTTGGACGGCACGGGACGGCCTTCGCGCAGGGCCTGTTCGTAGCACCAGCGCATGTAGACCGCGCTGGCCTGGTCGTACTGTTCCTGCGTGTATCGCGGTTTGGCTAAGGACTTCATGCTTCCATTGTGCCCTGTCGGGGATGCCGATTCAGGGCTTTCAGCTGGTGTTCAGGGCAGATTCAGGGTGTTCCCCGATACGTATGACGGCTGCGGATTGCTGTAATGGAGATATGAGCAACGCAAACAACAATCCGCAAGGCGGCAGTGCCGCTGGTTCTGCCGAACCGCAATCGCAGCCACGGCCGCCGATGCATCAGCCGCAGCCGAATCGCGGCAATCGATTCTTCGCATGGATCCGCTCCAGCCGGATCACGCGCGGCCGCAACCGGTGGATCGCAGGCGTGTGCGACGGCGTGGCGCGCCGCTTGGGATGGAACGCCACCCTGGTCCGCGCGCTGGTGATTCTCACCTCGCTACTGTTCGGCGCCGGAGCGGCGTTCTACGCATTGGCTTGGTTCCTGCTACCGGACGAGACGGATGGCCGGATCCTGTGCGAGGAGCTGGTCAACGGCCATTGGGATTGGAACTGCGCGGGCGCGCTGGTATGCGCCGCGGTGGCGCTGTGCCTGCCCGGCGCCGGATGGCTGGCGTTCGGCGTGGCCGTGCTGGTGTTCTGGCTGCTGGTGAACCGCCAGTCGTATGCGGCGAGCTGGCAGCCGCCGCAGCAGGGCGGATCGTGGCCTGGGCAGCCTGCTCAGCCCGTTCAGCCGGGACAGCCGGTGCGGCCTGCGCAATCGCAATATATGCCGCAGCCGATGTCCACGAACACGGCCACCACTGCAAACATGCCCGGCACGCCAGGCCAGCCGATGCCGCAGCCGACGTGTCCCGCGCCTTCCGGCTACCAGCAGTACGCGCGTCCCGTCCAATCGCCATACCAGACGTTTCAGCAGCCGGTGAACCCGCCTGCAGCGTTTGCCGCGGCCAATGTGCCGCCGACCTTCACCGCTCCGCCGACGGTGGCGGCGCCGCAGTCGAAACGCGCCCGCCGCAAGCCGGCCGGACCGCTGCTGGTACTGGTGACGCTTGGCTTGGCATTGCTGGCGATCGCCGGATCTGGCTGGTACGCCATTACGATGCCGGTTGATTGGGATTACGCCTTGCGCGTGCTGCGTCTCGCCACACTGTGCTGCGGCGGCATCTGCCTGGGAATCGGCGTGGTGATCGTCGTGCTTGGTTGCATGGGCCGTCGCACCGGCGGCCTGCATCCGCTGGCATGGTGCGCGGCGTTCATGGCCGTGGTGATGACGTTCTGCACGAGTGCGGTGGCATGGGAAAGCCGCGATTGGATGATGTCGAATGACTACCACCGCACGACGGTCTCCGGCATCGTGACATGGAGCGACACCAGCGACGCCAGATGAAACGATACGAACAGGGACTGGTGGTGGTCGGCAAGAACTACGCCAACGATGTGCTCGACATCGATTTGAGCGGATATCCGGCAGCGCATGGCAAGCACAAGGTCAAGCTCAACGACGGCACGTACGGCGAAAGCTCATGTCCGACAGGGAAGCTGAATCTGGTGGTGGTGAACGCCCAGGTGGTGGTCACGCTGCCGGACGGATGCCAGTGGTCGGTCAGCGATCCGGACGACGGCTACACCAACGTCACGGATTACATAGGAGGGCCGGACGGGATTACGTTCTTCAACGGCACGGGCTTCATGGGCCTGTCCCTCGACGAGAACGATGATTCGGGACTCGGCCATCATGGCGTAAACAAGGGCGTTCCGGCGCTCAACGGCACCACCGATTTCGACGATTCCGGCGATGATGATGCGGGCGATGCCGGTTCGGATACGGAGAACGATTCGCAGGATTCGGTATACGCCGGCACGGATCTCGACAAGGCATTCAAAACGATCTACGAGAACAAGTGGTATTGGCCGTCGATCGATTCGGACAAGGCTCCGGAGGAACCGGATCTGTATGTCAACGTCGATGGAACGGTCGGCGGCAGTGTCACCATGCAGTACACGTCCGACAGCAAGCTGCCAGTGGGAACGACGGGCGGCCAATCGCATGGCAGCGTCGATGGAAAGAACGTCGGGAAAAGCGCCAGCGGAAAGGAAACGAAATGAGTGACGAGAAAACCCGTGAAGTGCCGTTGACCGACGTCATGGGAATCGCGGAGGTCTCGGACGAGCCCACGGAAACCCTGCCGGCCGTCGACGATCCGGGCGAGGCGAAGACCGAATCGTTCCAGAAGCCGTTCGACGGCGGTCCGGAAGCGCAGAGGAAGTTCGAATCGCAGGACGAGGCCGAATCGCTGGAAACCTCCGGACAAGACATGCGCGGAAGCTTTGCGGGCCGTTCGGCACGTCCGACCGGTTCCGTCAAATCGGCTGATCCAGCCAAATCAGCCGAGCCGGTCGACCCCTCCAAGCAAGTGCGCATCGGCAAAACGGACGGCGAGCTGGTAATCTGCCCGTCCGGACCAAGCACCGGAACCATCGTGCTGGGCGTGTTCTTCTGCCTGATCGGCCTGATGTCCATGCTGTGCCTGCTGCCCATCGGCGCATGGCGGTGGATGCCGAATCCCTCGACGCTGTTCTTCTACGTGGTCGGCGGTCTCGGCGCGCTGCTGCTCATCATTTCCGTGGTCTGGGCCGTCGTCGCCGCGGTGCGTCTGCGCCGACGGGAACGCCAGTCAGCAGAACAGTCCCCAGAAAGCCAGCAGCGCCAACGATAGCGCCGCCGACACCACCACACACGTGGCCACGATGACATGGCCGGATCCGATGCATGCTTTTCCATCTTTTCCTATATCGCATCGGCTTCCGGCTGCGGCATCGTGGCCATTATTCATATCCGCATCGTCATCTATGCTTGCAATCGCGCGATTCCTAGCATGACGACGGCACGCGTCCACGATGATTTCCGCCAACAGCCAGGCGAACGCGACAAGGCTCAGCCATGTGAGCATGACGATGGCATGCCAGTTCTTGGCAAGCACCGCCGAATTGTCGGTCAACGAGATCGCATCAATGATGACGGTGACCAGATACGCCAGGAACACGCCGGTCGTGCCGACGGCAAGGAGGGTGTTGAGCGCCAGTGCGACGCGCATGCCGACCGGGAATCGATGGTCGGTTATTGCGATTGGACGTGCCGCATTCGGTTGTGTGGATGGACCTGTCGGTGTGGTCGCATCCGTTGAAAACATTGAAGTCGAATCCGTTGGCTCCGCCGGTTCCGTCGAAGCCGAATCGTGCGATACCCGCCGTGACGCACGGCGCTCGCGCACCCAGCCGGCGATGAGCAGAATTGGTGCGCCGCACATCGCCAGCAGCGCGCAGAGCAGGCAAACCGCGATTGCGCCGATAATCACACCCATCGACTTCACCAGCGCGGGCGGGGTCTTCAGCGGTGCCGTGACCGTCTGATTCGGCTGCGTTCCGGCGATCATCGGCGTTGCCCAGCCGTTCGCACCCGTGCCGCTCGTCACCGCGTTGATCCAATCCTCCAGATCGTGCGTGTAATGCGGTTCCAACGGCAGTCCCGGAACCGTCTGATTCGAACCGGTTCGAAGCTGATGGTTCGCGTCATAATACCGCAGCGTCACATTCGTATTGCCAGCCTGGTTTGCGGCTTTGATCAGCAGCCGCGCGCCCTGTTCGACCGGCATGGCTGTGTCCTTGACGCCATAGTTGATGAGTAGCGGCATGGTGAGCGATCTGCGGTATTTGGCCGCGTCGAAATCCGCATAGGCGAGTCCCATGCGTTGTGTGCCAAGGCTGGTGATGCGCGGAATAAGCTGCTTGACGGCATCGGGTGCGCCCGCGGCGGTCAGATAATTGGTGGCTGCGAGCGTCATCTGCTGACGGCCCGAAACGACCGGGGGAGAGGTGAGGATGGCGAAGGCAAGATCCGGATGCTGTTGCGTCAGCACGGTGGCGATCCATGTGCCTTCCGATTCGGCGTAGATGCCGGTTTCCGATCTGCTCACGCCCGGCCATTTTCTCAGGATTTCCAGCGATTTCGCATAGTCGTGCGCGCTGGACACGTAGTCGCGGTGCAGCATGGTGTAGTTGTCGAGCCGCTTGTCCGGCACGAGAGTGGTGATGCCGGCCGACGCCATCGCGTTCGCCACGTCGCCGAACGCCTCCGACGATTTGCCGGTGCCCGAACCGTGCAGGAACAGGCATGCGGGACGATCTGCCGGCGCGTCGAGCGGCTCGCGAACGATGGCATTCACGGTTTTGCCGCCGTCCAACGCGACCGTGATATGCGTTTCCTTGGTGCGGTACGCGCCCTCCTGCGGGGTTTTGAGCACGGCACCTGTGGCCGGGTCAACGGCCTGGATAGCGGTATTGGTCGTGGTGAGCGTGATATGGTCCGTGAACGGCTCGACCTGCCATTTCGGCGCCATCGCATTGCCGAGCGCGCATAGGACCATGGTCAGAAGAAGCGCCAGCGCGGTAGTCGCCGCGCAGGTGACGAGAATTCGTTTCACAATGCTTCGCACGGTACGCCACTCTAGTCGTATTCGGCGTGCGTGGCGCGGAAAACACGGAATCATGGGGAATCCGCGGAACGATCGCAATTCCTGCGCCGCGAGCCAATGCTCCCGTGCCGTAAAACAATACGAAATCAGGGGAAAATCGCAATAATCCCCTCCACAATCCACCTGTGGATATGTGGAAACCCGTCGGTTTCGCCGCACCTTTCCGCCAAACCGACGCTTAGGCCCTCCTCAGCGTCGGTTTCGCGGATTGGTGGCGATGGGATCGACGCTGAGATGGGATTTGGGGGAGAAGGATGGGAAGGTTGGGATGGGGCTAGGCGCGGGCTTCGTAGCGACGGGTGTAGAGCACCAGCAGGATGACGGCGAGCAGGCTGATCGGCGCGCCTGCGATGCCGGTGGAATGGTAATTCATCGCCGTCGCGGTCAGTGCCGCTCCGCCGACGATGGAACCGATCGCATTGCCGAAATTGAAGGCGATTTGTACGGCGGCACCGGCAATCAGCTCGCCGCCGCCTTCGCCCGCCTGCACCATCAGCAGTTGCTGTGGCGATGAATTGAAGAACAGCGCGAAACCGATGATGAACGTCAGCAACGCGGTGGTCGCATGATTACCGGGCAACAGGAAGACCAGCAACAGTCCGCACAAGGCGATGCCGTGCGATAGCGCCGCGGTCGCGCCCGCCTTCCACAGGTCGGTCAGCCTGCCGCCCACGATGCCGCCGACCACCATGCCGAGGCCGGCGAGCACCATCAGTATCGGCACCATCGTCGCCGACCATCCGCCGGTTTTCTGCAACCACGGCGACACGTAGCTCCACCAGCAGAAGATGCCCGAATTGCCGAAGAACACGGCCAGCAGAATCAGCCACGGGCCGGGATGGGTGAGGAAGCGGAACTGCCCCTTGATGCCGGCGTCCTTGATCGGATCGATGGACGGCACCCACAAAATCACCACGACGATCGTCATAAGCGCCCAGGCGGCCAGAATCGCAAACGCCAGCCGCCAGGACATCGCCTCGGCGAGCAACGTTCCCGCGGGCACGCCCAGCATGTTGGCCACCGTCTGGCCCATCACCATCATGGACACGGATTGCGCCTCCTTGCCCTTGTCGGCAAGCGTTTTGGCGATCAGCGTGGCCGTGCCGAAGAACGCGCCATGCGGCAGGCCGGAAATGAAACGCGCCACCAGCAGCATCGGCGAGCAGAAGGAGACGGCGCTGAGCGTGTTGCCGACCAACGCGATGGCCATGAACAGGATGATGAGATGCTTCGGCGGCACCTTGCGGCCGAACACCAGGATCAGTGTGCCGACACACACGCCGATGGCGTATGCGGAGATGTAATGGCCGGCCGCGGGAATGCTGACATGCATGGCGGTGGCCGTCTGGGGCAGGATGCCCATCATCACGAATTCGGCGGCGCCGAGGATGAAGGCGCCGGAGGCCAGCGCCAGAATGCTTCTCTTCATGGGGATTCCTTATTTTGGATTGTCCGCCGAACCAGCACTTGGATGGTGCCAAGCGTCGGTTCGATATTGCGATTCCCACGAAACCGACGGTGAGACGGTGCCAAGCGTCGGTTTGATGGAAAGGCAAAGAAAAAGGCGGAACCGAAGTTCCGCCTTAGTTGTCGGGCTGGCGGGATTTGAACCCGCGGCCTCTTCGTCCCGAACGAAGCGCGCTACCAAGCTGCGCTACAGCCCGTTTGGCAACAGTTGGATATATTACACGATTGGGCGCTGTATGCAAGGTCGGCGTGTCGCGTGTTGTGTAGTGGCTTCTCGGTACACTTGGGGCTTATGACTGAGACCAACGAATCCCAAGAGAATCAGAACGAAGAAGAGGCCGCAGTTCCCACCATGACCACGGTGGAACGCGCCGAAATGCTGCTGCAGCAGGATGCTGCGATTCGCGCCAAGATCAACGACGGCGCCACTTTGGACGAGGCCGTGGACCCGTCCAACAAGGAATTCGGCCCGCTGGCCCACCCGGAGCAGGTGCAGATGCGTGTGGCCAAGCGCGCCATGATGCTTAAGGAAGGCATCCAGCCGTACCCGGTGACCCTTGACGTCACCGCCACCATCGAAGAGGTCCGCGCCAAGTACGACGGCAAGCTCGAAGCGGGCGACGAGACCGAGGACGTGGTCGGCATCGCCGGCCGCGTGCTGTTCCTGCGCAACGCGGGCGGCCTGTGCTTCGTGCAGCTGTCCGCCGGCGATGGCACCAAGATCCAGGGCATGATCTCCAAGAAGGAGATCGGCGCCGACTCCCTGAAGCAGTTCAAGCAGCTGGTCGACTTGGGCGACCACCTGTTCATCAAGGGCCGAGTGATCGCCTCCAAAACCGGCGAACTGTCCGTGTTCGCCACCGAATGGGCCATTGCCGCCAAGGCCCTGCAGCCGCTGCCGGCCCTGCACAAGGAGCTGAACGAAGACACTCGCACCCGCAAGCCGTACATCGGCATGATTGCAGACGAGAGGATCCGCAACATGGTGCGCAACCGTTCCAAGGCCGTCGCCTCGCTGCGCAAGACCTTCGCCGACCATGACTTCCTCGAGGTCGAAACTCCGATGCTGCAGACCGTGCACGGCGGTGCCGCGGCACGTCCGTTCACCACGCACATGAACGCCTTCGACCTGGACCTCTACCTGCGCATCGCGCCGGAACTGTTCTTGAAGCGCTGCCTCGTCGGCGGCATCGATCGCGTGTTCGAAATCAACCGCGATTTCCGCAACGAGGGCGTCGACGCCACCCACGCACCGGAATTCACCATGGTCGAGGCCTACCAGGCCTACGGCAACTACGACACCATCGGTGCGCTCGTCAAGCAGCTCGTGCAGGACACCGCCATGGACGTGTTCGGCAGCCACAAGGTGACGCTGCTGGACGGCACCGAATACGATTTCGGCGGCGAATGGAAGACCATCAGCATGTACGACTCCCTTTCCGAGGCCCTGGGCGAGGAAATCGTGCCGAACGGCGGTCCGGACAACCCCGGCACCTCCGTGGAGCACCTGGGCGAGATCGCCGACAAGCTCGGCGTGGAACGCGACGACGTGGAGAACCACGGCAAGCTCGTCGAACACCTGTGGGAGCACTTCTACGAGGACAAGCTGTACGAGCCGACCTTCGTGCGCGACTTCCCGGTCGAGACCTCCCCGCTGGTCAAGGGCCACCGTTCCAAGGCCGGCGTGGTCGAGAAGTGGGATCTGTACGTGCGCGGCTTCGAACTGGCCACCGGCTACTCCGAGCTCAACGACCCGGTCGTGCAGCGCGAACGCTTCGTGGCCCAGGCCAAGGACGCGCTCGCCGGCGACGAGGAGGCCTGCGACATCGACGAGGACTTCCTGGAGGCCCTCGGCGTGGGCATGCCTCCGGCAGGCGGCATGGGCATGGGCATCGACCGACTGCTCATCGCGCTGACCGGTGCCACCATCCGCGAGACCATCACCTTCCCGCTGGTGAAGCCACTGAATTAAGGCGAAGCACAGTTCGCAATAAATTTGATACGGACTGAAGGGACTGACGACCTACTCGGCCGTCAGTCCCTTCTGTTTTTGGCTGGCGGCGGGTCCGCGTGCGCATCAAAAATCATGATGAGCGGCCTTCGCAGTCTGAGCAGCCGCCGATTAAGAATGACGATGGTAAATTTGAATCCATATGGCTCGCTCAACAATGGGGATGTCAGGAAAACTGGGCCGCACATAGAATGGTGTCCATGCAAATATCGACTTGGATTCGTGGCGCTCGACCTCAAACGCTGCCGCTGGGTCTTGCCCCGGTTCTGGTCGGCGTTGCCGCCAGTTGGCGGTGGGAGGCTTTGGGTGGCTTGCGGTCGTGCCCGGCTTTTCCGGGAAGATTGCTGGAAGAGCGTGCCGATGCCGGTGATGTGCTGGGGCATTGTGCGTTTTCTCGGCCGTGGTTTGCGGTCGTTGCGATGTTGTGCGCCGTGGTGGCGGTCGGTCTGCAGATTGCTGTGAATTATCTCAACGATTATGCCGATGGCGTACGCGGCACGGACGCCCGACGAGGCAGTGACGCCGCGGGACCTCGGCGGTTGGTCGCTTCCGGAATTGACCCCAGTCGCGTGTTGCTGGCTGCCGCGGTCGCCGCTTTAGCCGCCTGTTCCGCCGGACTGGTCGCTGTCGTCATAACTGGTCGCTGGTGGCTGATAGCGCTTGGCGCAACCTGTCTGGTGGCGGGCTGGGGATATACCAACGGTCGACATCCTTACGGATATCGGGGTCTGGGCGAACTTGCGGCATTCGTATTCTTCGGGTTGGTTCCAGCCCTCGGCACGCAGTATGCGCTAAGCGGGTCGATCACCGTGACGGGAGCGGCCGGTTCGGTGATCTGCGGCCTGCTGTCCGTCAGCGTCATGATGGTGAATAACCTGCGCGATCTCGAAGACGACGCCGCGCACGGCAAGCGTACACTGATGGTGCGCATCGGCAGTGGGAAGGGCAAATGCTGGTGCGTGCGTGCGCTGGGATGGGCTGCTGGACTGACGGTGGTTTTCGCCATGCCATTATCGGTGTATGCCATACTTCTGGATCTGCTCATAGATCTGCCTGCGGAGGTGGATCGCGACCGTTCATGCACGGAATATGGCATATGCGATGACTGGTCGTGGGGAAACGCCGATTGGATGAGCCTTGCGGCGTTCGTATCCATCGCAGGGTGTGTGGCGATTGCTACTCGTGCCGTCGCAGCCGTCCGGCATGACCAGTGGCGTCGGGCGTTGCCATTGTGCTCGATGACCTCGTTGGTCGCAGCCGGCGCGTTCGTGCTCAATGCCTGTCAGGCCGGTTTCATGGCGTAGCTGCATCCTGCATTTACGATTTCGTCATTGAGCACCGGCGATTGCCTGATAATGCAAACGGCATACAACAGAATGAAAATTGTTGCATGAACGTAACCAAATAATCGTCATCGACGGTTGTGTTGGGCGTGCTAGGCGGTAGACTGGCAGGTATGACTTACAAACTAGTACTGCTCCGTCACGGACAGAGCGCATGGAATAAAACCAATCAGTTCACCGGCTGGGTCGACGTCCCGCTGACCGAGCAGGGTGTCGAGGAAGCCAAGAACGGCGGCCGCCTGCTCAAGGAGAAGAACGTCCTTCCGGATATCGTCTTCACCTCGATGCTGCGTCGCGCCATCAATACCGCCAACGTTGCGCTGGACGAGGCTGATCGCCTGTGGATTCCGGTCAAGCGCAGCTGGCGTCTGAACGAGCGTCACTACGGCGCTCTGCAGGGCAAGAACAAGACCGAGATCCGTCAGGAGTACGGTGACGAGAAGTTCATGCTGTGGCGTCGTTCCTACGCCACCCCGCCGCCGGAGATCGATCCGAACGACGAGTACGCGCAGAACAACGATCCGCGCTACACCGGCGATCCGGTTCCGGAAGCCGAGTGCCTGGCCGACGTGGTCAAGCGTGTTGAGCCGTACTTCAAGTCCGACATCGAGCCGGAGCTGAAGGCTGGCAAGACCGTTCTGATCGCCGCTCACGGCAACTCCCTGCGCGCCATCGTGAAGATGCTGGACAACCTCTCCGAAGAGGAGATCGCCAAGGTCAACATCCCGACCGCAATGCCGCTGCTGTACGAGCTGGACGAGAACTTCAAGCCGATCAAGCCGCGTGGCGAGTACCTGGATCCGGAAGCTGCCGCTGCCGGTGCTGCCGCTGTTGCAGCCCAGGGCCAGAAGTGAGTTTGTTGCGATTGGGTGCGTGAATAGTCGCGGCTGATCGCACGAAACGCATACGAAAAGGTGGGAACCTGCATACCGTAGGTTCCCGCCTTTTGTTATTGCCGGCGCCTTTGTCGGTAAGTTTTGTCCGCTTTGCCTGCGTTGTGCCTGCGTCGCCTTGCCCGCGCCCGCAACTTGCCTGCGCAGGTGCGACGGGTGCCGTGCGGCGCAGACAAGACGGACAAAACAGAATCGCAAGAACGTCAGATCACGCCGTATTCCTTGAGCAATGTCGGAATATCAGTGGAATCCAGCTTCTTCACGATCTGTTTCAACACGCCCCTTTCGATGGGGTTGAGCTTCATATCGGTGATCGGTTTGCCGTCTCGCAGCATCACCGTGGCGTTGAGCAGGTTGCGCACGTCGTAGACCGAACCCCACACCTCCGGCACGCCGCGGTCCACGTCGCACAGCGTGTACACGGCCTCCATGCCGGTGCGCATCGAATATTCGGTGGTGAAAATCGTGTCGCGCGGCGTCTCCGCGAATTGGCCGAGGAACGCGAAATTCACCGCGCCATCCGGCACCACATCGGGGCGGTCGCCGGCGGAACGCGGCATGAAGAACGCATCGATGTACGGCATCATCACCGGAACCGTGTTGGCGTGGTTCTTCGCCAAGTCGGCGATCTTGTCGGTCGGCACGCCCATGTGGTACAGCCATTCCTCGCAGATCTCCTCGCCGGTGCAATCCTGCATTGGCTTCTTCACATAGTTGCCGGGCTTGTCGGGGAACAGACCATACACCCATACGCACAGCTGGTCCTTCGGCTGGTCTCGGAACTGCTGCTGGCGATTCAGCGTCCAGCTCATCAGCCAATTGGAATCCTCAACGGTGACGATGCCGCCGGTCACCACACGTCCGGAGAACGGGTCGCGCTTGCAGATCTTCTGGATGTATGGCGGAATCTCGTCGTCCAACGTGGTGACGGTGGCGCTCATCCACTTCGAATGCTCCGGGTCGGAGCAGAACACGTCCGGATGTCCGAAGCTCGGATCCTGCGCCGCGATGCGACGCCACATATCCCAACCGCCGCCGGGCTTGATCTCCGGAGCCCACGCGGCCGGCTCGGTCTGCGAACCCATCGAGGAGTTCTCCACGCAGCCGCCATTGGTGATGAACACCAGATCGTTCTCGCCCAAATCGATGCTGCGGGTCGTGCCATCCGCCTCGGTCAGGTCGATGCGCGTGGCCATCTTCTTGGTCGGCGAGCTGAACGGATTGCGCGGATACGCGCCGTATTCGGCCTGCTTCCTCAAAATCGTGTCCTGCCCGGTGCCGGTGCGCTGGCGTACGGGACCCATGCCGCCGCCAATCGCGAAATCGACGTTCTCCACCTTCACGTTGTAGTGGAACTGCACGCCGAAGCCTTCCAAATACTTGATCATCGGCAGAATCATCGACTCGTACTGGTTGTAGCGGGTGAACCGCAACGCGCTGAAGTCTGGCAGTCCGCCGATATGGTGGATGTAGCGGCGGATGTACAGCTTCATCTCCAACGCGCTATGCCAGTTCTCGAAGGCGAACATGGTGCGCCAGTACATCCAGAAGTTCGTATCGAACACCTCATCGTCGAAGAAGTCGGAGATCTTCTTGCCGTATAGTTCCTCGTTCGGTGTGAAGAACAGCTTCATGATCTCCATCGACGCCTTGTCGGACAGCGCGAACTTGCCGTTCGTGCCGCCGTCCACGCCACGCGCCTTAGTGGATCGGCATAGCGAATAGTTCGGATCCTCCTTGTTGAGCCAGTAGTATTCGTCCAATACGGACACTCCATCCGTCTCGATGGACGGAATGGAACGGAACAGATCCCACATCACCTCGAAATGGTTGTCCATCTCGCGTCCGCCACGCATCACATAGCCGACGCCAGGAATGTTCGCGCCATCGCAGGCGCCGCCCGGAACCGGGTCCTTCTCGAACACGTGGATGTGGTCGCCGGGCATCTGCGCGTCACGTACCAGATAGCAGGCGGCGGACAGCGCTGCAAGACCCGTGCCGATGATGTAGGCGTTCTTGCTATCGATCCCCTCGGGCTTCTTTGGCCGGGCGAATGCTTCGTAATTGCCGTTGGAATAGTACATGACTTCCTCCTTTGGATGCCGCTGGGCACTATTGTGCCGCGTCGTGGGACACAAGTATACGGGCATGAACTGGACGCGATGTCTAGTTTTTACGACTATCGGAGGAATTTCGCTTATAGGTGGCGGATTGCGCCTGCATGCGAAAGTGATTTTGCCTATATGTGGCAGATTTCTTTTGGAAAAGGATGTTCGGGGGCGGGATTTTTACCCCCTTATGATGTTTTGGCCGAGGTCATCTGCCACATATAAGCGAGATGGGTGGCTTCCAAACGGAAACCACCCATCTCGTCAAGGAAAATGCAAGAAAAGGAGAGGCTCAATCAGTCGATGTCGGTGCCTTCATCGCGGGTCGGCTCCTTGGATGGGTCGAAACCGGAGACGATGAACACCACGCGGCGGGCCGCGGAAACGGCGTGATCGCCGAGACGTTCCATGAAGCGGCCGGTCAGGACCACGTCGATGAGCTGCTGGTTGGTGCCCTTCCAATCCTCGGACTGGGCCAGTTCGAAGGTCTTCTTGTGCAGGGCGTCGAGCTTGTCGTCGTTGAGGATGATTTCCTCGGCGGTCTTGGTGTCGCGGTCGTTGAGCATGGAGACCACCTGGTCGGCCACATGGTCCAGGAATGCCTGCATTTCGGCGAACAGCGGCTGGGCATCGGCCGGCAGCGGGGAAGCGGGATAGGTGCGGCGGGCCGCTTCGGCGATGTGACGGGCCAGATCGCCCATGCGCTCGAATGTCGCGGCCAGACGCAGGGTGGAGACGACCACACGCAGATCGGTGGCCACCGGGTTCTGCTTGGCCAGCAGCTTCACGCACTGGTCGATGACGCTGGATTCGAGGGCGTCGATTTCGATGTCGCCGTCGATGACGGCCTGGGCGGCTTCAAGATTCTGGTTCAGCAACGCGTCGCCGGCACCATTGATTGCCTTGCGAACGTCTTGCGCCATGCGGTCGAGGTCATCGGCGACTGCCTTGAGCTCTTCATTGAAGATAACGCGCATATGCTTGCCTTTCAAATGCTTCACGTATGTCAATATCGGGTTCGGATATAACCTCTCCCAAGTGTATTAGGGAATTGGCGGATTCGCACGTGACGGACGTGTTGTTCCGCCAATGTTCACCGGCACGTTCACCCTGCGTTCACGAAAATCGCGCCACGGCCATTCATCGGGGAACGTCAGGGTGTGCGAGAATGAAGACATGTTTGAATCCGTAGGCACGTGGTGGCGTAATCTGACACATCGCCATGGTGACGATCGCAACAATGATGATACTTTGGATGACGCGACGAACACGTTGCTGTCCATACTGCCGCTGGCCTCCATCGTGGTCGACGAGCATGACGAGGTGATACGTGCGCATCCGGACGCCTACGCCCTTGGCGTGGTGCGGGACGACGCCATCGCCGATGACACCGTGGCAAGCGCGGTGCACGAGGTCCGTGCCCACGGCGGCAAGAAGCAGTTCAGCCTGACCACGACCACGTTGCATGAGCCGAAGAAGGCTCCGAAAGCAGGGAAGCCAACCATGCGGGAGGTTGCCAAACAGGCGTTGATCGGCCAATCGCCGGACAAGCCGGTGACCACGGTGTCCCGCCCGAACTGGCTGAAGGTGATCGTAGGCAGGCTCAACGAACGCTTTGTGGTGGTGCTGGTTTCCGACGTGAGCGAAACCGTCCGTTTCTCCCAGATCCGTGATTCCTTCATCACCAACGTTTCGGAGCAGCTCCTCAAGCCGACGCAGTCGCTGGAGGAGCTTGCGGACGCGTTGGAACATGACTCGGACAATAAGGCCGCGATTGAGGGGAACACCGTAAAACTGCGCCAATCCTGCGCTCGCATGGAACATATGGTGTCCGACCTGCTGCTGCTTATCAAGGCGCAGGAACCGATTCTGCCGACGGCGAGCAACCGTATCAACGTCATGGAACAGGTGAAAACCGTCGTCGGCGCGCATCGCGACATGGCGCAACGGCGCGGCATCGACATTGAAATCGATGGCGACGAATCGCTGGACATCAACGGGGAAGGCGAGCAGATTCAGGCCGCGGTCGCAAAGCTGCTCGAAAACGCCATCGCCTATTCACCGGACGGCAAGGGCATAACCGTATCCGTCAAGCCGAACGAGGACGGCACCAAAGTGCTGCTCAGCGTGCTTGACCGTGGTTGCGGCATTGCACAGAAGGAGCAAAGCCGTATTTTCGAACGGTTCTACCGTGGCGGCAACCAGAATGGGCATTCCGAGGAAGGTATCGGTTTGGGCCTTGCCATCGTCAAGCATGTGGCGTTGACCCACCATGGCTCCGCTTCGGTGTGGAGCGCTCCGGGACAGGGCAGCACGTTTACGTTGGAGCTGCCGGTCGCCAGAAATTAGCGGCGATTACAGAGCGTTGGGACACGCCATATACGGCAAGGGCCGCTTCCGCAGGTTGGTGCGGAAGCGGCCCAATGTTGTTACCGGTTATTTCGCGATTGGCTGAACCGCCGGTCGGGTTATTCGCCAAGACGGCGGTAGTCCCACCGGTCGAAATGCTCCCAAACCAGCATGAGCACGCCAATCACCGTGCCGGCGGCGCACATGGTCTGTAATCGTTCGACATTGATGCCGAAGGCCAGCAGAATCATGCAGATTACCAAGGCGATGGCCCATAATGCGGTGCCGAATGTGAACACCTTCCGCAGGTCGACACGCACCGGTTTGGGGGAGGGCCTACGCACGCTTGGATCGATAATCGGAGCAAATTTCATACCGTTACCTTACCTCGGTGCGCGCGTCACAGGTGCTCGACCACGTAATCGACGCACTTCGTAAGCGCCTCGACGTCGCTCGGCTCCACGGACGGAAACACGCCGATGCGCAGCTGGTTGCGGCCGAGCTTGCGGTAGCCGTTGGTGTCCACAATGCCGTTCTCGCGCAACGTGGCGACCACTTGGGAAGCGTTGATGCTCTCGTCAAGGTCGATGGTGACCACGGCGTTGGAACGTGCGTTTTCGTCGGAAACGAACGGCTGCGCGTAATCGGACCTCTCCGCCCACTGGTACAGCAGTGACGCGGAACGTGCGCAACGCGCCGTGGCCCAGGCGAGGCCGCCATTGTCGTTAAGCCAGCGCACCTGGTTCTCCAACATGACCAGCGTGGCCACGGCGGGCGTGTTCAGCGTCTGGTCCTTACGGGAGTTCTCGATGGCGGAGGTCAGGGACAGGAACGGAGGAATCCAGCGTCGCGCGCCCGGCAGGCTGACGCTTTTAGCGATGCCGTAGGCGCGGTCGATCGCAGCCGGGGAAAGCACGGCGATCCACAGGCCGCCGTCGGAGCCGAACGCCTTCTGCGGGGAGAAGTAGTAGCGTCGGTCTGGCTGATATCCACGTTCAGCGCGCCGGCGCCGCTCGTGGCATCGATCAGAGTCAGCGCGCCCTGCTCCTTGGAACCTTCGACACGCTTGACCGGGGCCGCCACGCCAGTGGACGTTTCGTTGTGCGCCCAGCAGTAAGCGTCCACATATTCGGTGAGCTCCGGCAGGCGATACGTGCCCGGTTTGCCCGCGAAGATCTCCGGATCCTCAAGGAACGGCGCGGATTGCGCGGACTTGGCGAATTTCGCGCTGAAGGAGCCGTACGTGCCGAACGCCGCCTTGCGGGTGATAAGCGACGCGCAGGCGATGTCCCAGAACGCGCTGGCGCCGCCGTTGCCCAGCACGACCTCATAGCCGTCGGGAATCTGGAAGAAATTCGACAGGCCTTCGCGGATGGAGCCGACCACCTGCTTGACCGGGGTCTGGCGGTGCGAGGTGCCCAGAAGATTGCGCGCGCCCGCGTCGAGCGCCTGGACCTGCTCCGGACGGATTTTGCTCGGCCCCGAGCCGAAACGTCCATCCTCCGGAAGCATGTTGGTAGGAATGTTCACAGTGTTCGTCATGTCATCCAAGGGTAGTCAGAAGGTCGGATTGCGCGTTGATATGGCCGTTTTCCGGACGTTCCTCCACCCGTGGCGAATTATTTGCGCAAGGACGGGGTCTTGATGATAATCCCTATGTCGGTGTACCCTTACCCTTGTGACGGTTCTGTAACCGTGCGCGGTCATAAGCTGCGACGGTTTCGCAATCCGCAAGGAGTGATTGATATATGAGGCATGCGGCGCATAAAGCTGCCAAGGTTTCGCACGCGCAATTCAGCCTATCCAAGGCGTTGTTCACGGCGAACCGGGGCTCCCATACCGCTAAGGCCGTGCGAATGGCACAGCTGGCGGAAGGCGGCGCCGTAGTCGGACTCGCTCCGGAAGTCGTGGATAAACTGAATGAAGTGGCTCCAATGAGCCGCCGTGCCATGCGTGAGGCCGCCAAAGCCGCTTCCCGCAAATCCGCGTTGGTGACCTCCGCTTCGTTGGCGGCGCTTGTCGGCACCGCGGCGACCGCGTTGGCGTTCGGCCAGCAGAACGCATCCCGACTGGTGCTTGCGGACGACGGTACCGAAACGTCCCAGATCAAACGTGTGTCCGATGGAGCGGCATCCCGTTCCGAAGGACGTACCGCCCTTAAGGAACTGGCTTCCACCAGCAACAACGGCGGTTGGCAGCTGGGAGACACCAGCGCCTCCATGGACGCCAGCCTGATGTCCAAGTCCATCGCCGACAATCCGAACGTCGCCGTCCTGATGGACCAAGACAGCAGCGCCTTACCGGCTAACTTCAATCCGAACCATGCCACCGGAGACGTCGGCAACGCCTACGAGTTCAGCCAGTGCACGTGGTGGGTGTATGTGCGCCGCCATCAGCTCGGTCTGCCTGCAGGCTCCCACATGGGCAACGGTTGCCAGTGGGCCGATTCGGCCCGCGCCTTGGGCTATTGGGTTGATAACACGCCGCGCCATGTCGGCGATATCATCGTGTTCGCCGCAGGCCAGGAAGGTTCCGACTCGTATTACGGCCACGTCGCCATCGTTGAGAAAATCAACGACGACGGCTCGATCGTGACCTCTGAATCCGGCGCCTCCCTCAATGGCGGCACGTATTCCCGCACGCTCACGAACGTGGGCGATTTCCAGTATATTCACTACTGAGTTTCCCTACCGACGACCGTGCCCCTTTTCTTGTAAGAGGGATGCTGTAAGCTAAGGATTCGATGAAGCATATTAAGCATTGTTCCGTGATTGCTGCGCTCGCCGCGGCCGCTCTTACTTTCGCCGGGGTGGCACCTGCCGCGCTGGCAGCCAATGATGGCGCCACGCAAGATGCTGTCGTTGCTACCCGTTCGTTCCCGAAGACCAACGCCGTGAAGAAGAACATCCTCGCGGAGGCATCGTCCACCCAGGTCGAATCCGATTCCGACTGGGGCGGTGTGGAAAGCCTGAACGTTCCCCAAACCAAATCTCAAGTCGAAAAAGACGTCGAAGCCGCCGCAGCGGCAGCGGAACAGCAGCGTCAGCAGCAGGCCCAGGCTCAAGCACAGGCCCAAGCCGCTTCTCGTTCCGCCGCTCGAAGCGACCTCAGCAGCAGCGGTTCCTTCACCGTGACGCCGCCTGATGGGGCCAGCGTGTCCAGCCTGCTGACGTTCGCGAACCAGTTCGTCGGCAAGGTTCCGTATGTGTCCGGCGGCAATACCCCGTCCGGTTGGGATTGCTCCGGTTTCGTGCAGTATGTCTACGGCCAGATGGGCGTTTCCCTGCCGCATTACTCCGGTGCTCAGGCGACTGTGGGTCGCGCGGTTGGCAGCCTCGCCGACGCGCAGCCGGGAGACATCATCGCCAATGCGCAGCATGCCGCGATCTATGTCGGCAACGGCATGGTCATCAACTCCCAGCTGAACGGCACCCGCTACGATCCCATCGCATGGGTGTTCCCCAGCAGCTACAGCATTCGTCGAATCTTCTGAAGCTTTGACATTGAGCTAAGGGCGTATTTCCGTGAGGAATACGCCCTTTTGCTTTGTTATTTTCCGCGTCGTTACTTGAAAACCGCATGTCGCGCGGTATGGTGGAAGTCAGGTGCAACGCATAGTCGCGTTGCCGCAACCTGATTCAAGGGAGGTCGCTCATGATCAATGACAAGGCAATCCTCGTAGGTGTCGATGGATCCCACGCCAGCTACAAGGCGACATGGTGGGCAGCAAATTACGCGAAGCATGCGGGACTGACCCTGCAGATCGTCTGCGCATATTCGCTGCCAAGCTATGCGGCAGTGTCGTTCGATGCCACGTATACGGCCATGGGCGATGACAATGCCGCGCACAACGATGCGCAGGAGATTCTGTCGAAGGCCAAGGCCATCGCCGACGAGCAGGGCGTCGAGGCATCGACGTTGATCGTCACCGGAGATCCCGCATCCGTGTTCGTCGAACTGTCGCGCAACTACAACCTCATCGTCATTGGCAACCGTGGCAAGGGTGGTCTGGCCGAACGACTGCTCGGCACCACCAGTTCCAGCCTGCCGGCATACGCGTACTGCCCGATCGTCGTGGTGCCGTACACCGACGACGAAGGCAACCTGATGCACTTGAACAACACCATCACCAAGGTGGCAGTCGGCTCCGACGAATCCAAGTGGGGTCTGAAGGCGTTGGAGATCGCGGCCGCGTTCGCCGATTCGTGGGGTGCCGAGCTGGACGTCATCTCCGCCGTGCCGAACATGAAGGGCTCCGAGGATGAAGGCGTCATGGCGTCCTTCCAGGAGGATCTGGATGTGCGCATCAAGCCGCTTGAAGAGGCGTACCCGAACCTCAAGATCAACAAGCAGATCGTGCCCGGCCCCGCAGCCGGCGCACTGACCAAGGCCAGCTACGATCATGACGTCGTCGTGGTCGGCTCCCGTGGTCGTGGCGGCTTCACCGGTCTGCTGCTTGGCTCCACCAGCCAGGGTCTGCTGCAGCATGCGGTCGGACCGGTCTACGTGGTGCCGCGCAAGTATGTGGAAGCCGCGGAGACCCGTCTCGACACCGTGCCGAGCTCGCCTGCCGACGTCACGCCGAAGGCGATCGACGACATCAAGGGCGTCGAGGAAGTGCCGGTCGACAAGGCCAAGCCGGAAGTGGTCGAAGCCATCGAAACGAAGATCGATCCGGACCGTCAGTGACGGTACGGCAAATCGACTGAAATCGATATAAAAACCGCATAGAAGAGGGTGGCTGCGATTCCAACGAATCGCAGCCACCCTCTAACTATGTGCGGTACGTGCGCTCAGTGCTTGACGGTGACGTTCATACGCACTGGCGTCGGCTCGACGTACGTATGCTTGACCGTGCAGCCCTTCTCGATATGACGGCTGACGCGATCGGCGAGCTTTTCGGCGTCCTCGTCGCTCAAACCGGCGTCGGTGGCGTCGATGACCACCTGCTCGTCGAAACCGATGTAGGCGTCGGTATCGGCATCATACGTGCCGTCCACCACGATCTTCGCGCCCTTGCCATCGCCCAACGTATGCTCGACGGCGAACTGGCTGGACAACGCGGCGCAACCGGCCAGCGCGACCTTCATCAGATCGCCCGGCGTGAACTGGCCACGGCCCTTGCCGAATTTGATGTGCGCGCCATCCTCGCTGAACGCGTCCCAGGAACCGTCCTTGTTGCGCTCTACCCACAGCCTCTTGCCCATGGAAACTCCTCATGTCCTGTGGCGCGCCGTTCGCGCCAATCCGTGATACCAATCTAGCGCATCGAAACGGACGTGGGGGAGTGCGTTCCGCAAGATGAAGCGATACGGTTTTGTGATTCGTTACGATTGCGCTGGAGGCCGGCGGACGGCCGGGATGCGCGTTGGCGGCACACTCAAGGCCGTTCGGCCAAGCTTACGGCCTTACAACGCGCATCCCGGCCGTCCGCCTCCACGCCACCGGCTAAACTTGCCTATTATGGCTTTGACTTCCGAACAACTCGCAGACATTCGTACTCGTATTCCCGCACGTCCGGAAACGGACATTCCCATGCCTTACGAGGATCTGGTACGCAAAATCCTTACGGAAGGCACACTGAAATCCGACCGCACGGGCACGGGCACTATTTCCCTGTTCGGCCAGCAGATGCGTTTCAATCTCAAAGACAGCTTCCCGCTGCTCACCACGAAGACGGTGTTCTTCAAAGGGCTGGCCTATGAGCTGCTGTGGTTCCTCAAGGGCTCCACGAACGTGCGTTGGCTGCAGGAGCATAACGTGCACATTTGGGACGAATGGGCCGACGAGAACGGCGATTTGGGGCCGGTCTACGGCGCGCAGTGGCGTAGCTGGCCGGCGCCGACGCCGTACGATCCGAACCGCACCATCGACCAGATCTCCAACGTGCTCGACCTGATCCGTAACCACCCCGATTCGCGTCGCATGGTGGTTTCCGCATGGAACCCGGCGGAAGTGGAGAACATGGCCTTGCCGCCATGCCACGCCCTATTCCAGTTCTACGTGGCCGACGGCCGCCTGAGCTGCCAGCTGTACCAGCGTTCCTGCGACATGTTCCTCGGCGTGCCGTTCAACATCGCCTCCTATTCGCTGCTCACCCTCATGATGGCCCAGCAGACGGGACTCGAGCCCGGCGAATTCGTTTGGACCGGCGGCGACTGCCACGTCTACGACAACCACATCGACCAGGTGTTGGAACAGCTGAGCCGTACGCCGTACCCGTATCCGCAGATCCGCATCAGGAAGGCCGATTCGCTGTTCGACTACGATTACAGCGATTTCGAAATCGTGAATTACCAGCATCATCCGACCATCAAGGCACCGGTGGCGGTCTGAGGTTGTTGCCGCCGTCTGGCGCGTCTGCGCCAGACGGTAGACTACTGACCCTAGTTCCGACTTCAAGGAGTGAGTGAAATGGAGCACGATAGTAGCCGCAGTGGCTATCACGAACCCGAGCCCGGACTTGCCGGGCGTGAAGACGAGGAGGATTGGGGCGACGATTTCCCCAAAACCTTCTCTGTGAATCTGATTTGGGCGCAGGCCTGTGACAAGGAAGGTCACGACGGTGCCATTGGATTCGAAGGCGGCATGCCATGGCATCTGCCTGAGGATATGAGGCATTTCACGGAGCTGACCGTCTCCCATCCGGTTATCATGGGCCGCAAGACGTGGGAGTCGCTAAGCCCGAAGTTCCGTCCGCTGCCCAACCGCGACAACATCGTCATCTCGCATGACCCGTCCTATTTCGCGCCGGGCGCCACCGTGGTGGATTCGCTGGATGACGCGTTGGATCTGGCCCGTCAGGAGGCCATTCCGGATGACGGCTTGGACCGCAGTGAAATCTGGGTCATCGGCGGAGCCAAAGTATTCGAGGAAGCGATGCCATTCGCCGACAAGGCGTATGTGACGCAGATCAGCATGCACGTGAACGCCGACACCTACGCGCCCGATATCCACGCATTGGTGGAATCCGGAGCATGGCGCGTGGCCGAGGAAGGCACGTGGCAGAAGGCGCGGAAAGGAAACGACCAAGTCGAAGGCTTCCGTTTCGTGACGTACGAAAGAAACCACGAGGAGTAACTTTTCATGTATACCGTGATGACCGTGTGCACGGGCAACATCTGCCGTTCACCCATGGCTGAAATCATTCTGCGCGCCGAATTCGAGCGCCGCGGCTTGGCTGACAAGGTCAACGTCGAATCCAGCGGCGTCAGCGACGAGGAATACGGCAATCCGATCGACCGCCGTGCCGTCAAGGTACTTAAGGAACGCGGCTACGAGCTACCGGCGCACCATTTCGCGCACCGCATCACGCGCGACGAAATCGAACGCACCGACCTGTTCCTGCCGATGACCGCCTCGCACATGCGCGCGCTGCTCCGTCAGCTGCCGCAAGCCAAGCGCAGCGAAGTGCACATGTACCGCAGCTTCGATCCGAATCTGCCGAAGCCGGCCGCGGGACGTGAGGACAGCATCGACCTGGTGGACCCGTGGTACGGTGGTCCACGCGAATTCGAAGTGGCGATCGACCAAATCGAAGAGGTGGCGCCATATATCGTCGATTGGGTCGAACAGCAGTTGCAGAACTGATTTTTTATTGCGATTGCGGCATGCTTGATGGTTTCAAGCGTGCCGCTTTTGTTTTTTGCGATTTATTGCGATTTTTTTTGGGGGGGGGGCTGGCTGTGTTGTGAAGTTGCGATTTTTCTGATGTTGCGGTGTTTGGTGGGATTGAATATACGGCGTTTTTGCGATGTTGCGATTGCGGGGTGTCCGGTGGAGGCCGGCATATGCGTTGCAAGGCCGTAAGCTCGGCCGAACGGCCTTGAGTGTGCCTTGCAACGCATATGCCGGCCTCCACCTCGTTTTTATTGGCAGGTTGCGATGTTGCTTCGTTCTGTGGGTAAGTTGCGTTTTTTGATTTTTGTGGGGCGCCTCGTTTTTGTGGGCAAGTTATGTCTTGACGGTTGGGAAGCGTGAATTGGCGTGGGAGGGGAGAGTGAGGGTAAAAGAAAAACCCCAGCGGATTGGGCTGGGGTTTGGTGGCGACCACGGCCGGACTTGAACCGGTGACCTCCGCCGTGACAGGGCGGCGCTCTAACCAACTGAGCTACGCGGCCGTTGTTTCGGTCTTGCGACTGACAACAGATAGAAATATTACGGCAAAATCGCAATTATGCAAAACTGCGGCGTGTTGCGGTGTGTTGGGCGTGGCGCGCCGCAGTTTCGCGGGAAAGGAGACGAATCTCAGTCGGTCTGCTTCCAGGTGTCGACGTCGATGTGGTGCTCCGGGTTGGCCTGCCATGCGTCCCAAGCGGACTTCACAATGTCCTCGACATTGTACTTGGCGTGCCAGCCCATCTCCTCGTTGATGCGCTTCGGGGAGCCGATCAGGTGCGGCGGATCGCCGGCGCGGCGGCCCATGACGGTCTCCTTGAACGGCAGACCGGTGACCTTCTTGACCTCATCGACGATCTGGCGCACGGAGGTGCCCTCGCCGGTGCCGACGTTGAACGCGTCATACTTTCGCTCGTCGCGGTCCAGATACTTCAGCGCGGCGATATGCGCGTCGGCCAGATCGGACACGTGGATGTAGTCGCGCACGCAGGTGCCGTCCGGAGTCGGGTAGTCGTCGCCGAAGATCGCCGGGGCCTTGCCTTTCTTCAGACGGTCGAACAGCATCGGGATGAGGTTCAGGATAGCCGGATCCTCAAGTTCCACCGGGCCGCAGCCGGCCACGTTGAAGTAACGCAGGCCGCAGAAGCGGATGCCATACGGTTCCTCGCAGGCGCGGGCCATCCACTCGCCGAACAGCTTGGTCTGGCCGTACGGGTTGATCGGCAGCATCGGCACGACGTCTTCCGGCACCACATCGACCGGCGGCACGCCGTAGGTGGCGGCGGAGGAGGAGAAGACGAGCTTCTTGGCGCCGGAATCGCGCATGCCGATCAGCACGTTGAGCATGCCGTTGAGGTTCTGCTGGTAGTACCACAGCGGCTTCTCGACGGATTCGCCGACCTGCTTGCGGGCCGCGAAATGAATCACGGAATTGACGCCTTCGGCCTTCATAATCTCCGCGAGGCGCTCGCCGGCGCCCGGAGCGGCGATGTCCATGCCGTACAGGCGGGAGCCTCGATGCGGGTGGGCTTGCCGTAGCTCAGATCGTCGACGACGACAACCTTTTCGCCGGCCTGATGAAGTGCGTGAACGACGTGGGCGCCGATGTATCCGCACCCACCAGTGACGAGAACTGTCATGTTCTGGCCTTTCCTTCGAATGAGCAGTGAAATGCAACAGTTGGTGAAAATGTCAACCATTGTTCACTTTTGCTCAGGTTTGTTACCTTTTGAACAATTTGAGTATAACACGTGAACACGAACGCACACTAACGGCTCGTTCCTGCGTTTCCTCTATAAATTAGGGTATGCAACATGACGAAAACACGCCGACCGATGGTCGCAAAACAGAAGAAAACGCACAGAATATACAACATGTGCAGTCGGCCGCTGCTGACGGCAGGCCGGCCCTCTATGGTCGCAAGGTGCTGTCCTTCGTGCGGCGGTCCGCCCGGCTCGACGCGCGACTGCAGCGGGCCTGGGACACCTACGCCGATACGTATCTGCTGAACATCAACGCGGGCGAAGGGTCCCTCGACGTGCGTGAGGGTTTCGTGTTCGACCAAGCCTATATCCGCGAAACGTGGGGCAATACCAATCCTCTGATCGTGGAAATCGGCTCCGGACAAGGCGAGAACGTCGTTGCCGCCGCGGCTTCCCAGCCGGACGTCAACTTCCTTGCGCTGGAAGTCTACGATCCGGGCGTGGCGCACACGCTGCTGCTCGCCGGCAAGCAGAACCTGAAGAACCTGCGGATCGCCCAGATCAACGCGCCAGAACTGTTCAAGGCGGCCGTCGACGGCTCGATCGCCGAAGTGTGGACGTTCTTCCCCGACCCGTGGCCGAAGATGCGCCATCACAAGCGCCGCATCGTACAGCCCGAGCTCGCTGCGGACATCCACCGCGCGTTGACGGACGAAGGCGTGTGGCGCATCGCCACCGACATCGAGGATTACGCGCTGCACGTTCACGAGGTGATGGACGAGCTGGACGGCTTCCATAACGACGGCGCATTGACCGTGAGCCTGCCCGTCGAGCACGTCGGCAAAGGCAACGCGGATGAGGCGGCCGCATTGCGACACGCCGATTTCGCTGAATCCGAGCGATTCGATGGCCGTGTTTTGACCAATTTCGAGAAGAAGGGACTTGCCGCCGGGCGCGTGATTCACGATTTCACCTATCGTCGCGTGTAATGCGATAAGGCTTGGAATTTCAGTGTTTTACGAGGATTCCTATCTTATTGTGGCGGTGTGTGACACCGGCGCGACACGCCGAGGTTTGCATGTCGGCCAGATTCGCGTATAGTAGGGCAAGTTGTCAAGCGGAAACGCTGAAAGCGCCCCCTTCGTCTAACGGTTAGGACACCAGACTTTCAATCTGACAACGAGAGTTCGACTCTCTCAGGGGGTACGTACCTTGGAAACAAGGTGGCAATGGCCGCGTAGCTCAGTTGGTTAGAGCGCCGCCCTGTCACGGCGGAGGTCACCGGTTCAAGTCCGGCCGTGGTCGCTGGAACAGCGCAAGTTGTTCATGGCTCTGTAGCTCAGTTGGTAGAGCGAACGACTGAAAATCGTTAGGTCAGCGGATCGATGCCGCTCGGAGCCACCATGGAAACCCCGGAGAGATTCGGGGTTTATTGTTTTGTATCAGGTTTTTCTTCACTGTTTCATGGTTTCTGTGGTATCGATGCAATTATCTCTTGTTATCGCTGCTCCTAACTAAGAGGGAATTTTGTTCCTAGTGTTGATAAACTACGGCGCAGGTGGATAAACGATTGTCGTGGACGGCAAATCCGTGGACGAGACCATGTGGGTCTTCGAAATGGGAGGGATCGGCTCGCTTGGAGCGAATTATTTGATATCCGGCGATGTCTCGTCTGGTTTTCTTCTGCTGGGTGGAAAGCTCGTGTAATACTGCGGTGTCGTTGGCCGCATGCCGGTCGAAAATGGGTTTATGATGGGAGCGTTGGCTTTACGGCAAAGGATGCCGGAGCCCATGAACACACAGTCGCTTAAAGGAGAGCACTATGGTCTATCGCATGATTTTCAACCAGACCGCGTATTTCGGCCGCGGAGCCATCAAGGAGATTCCGGGCGTCGCCAGGTCCCATGGCTTCACCAAGGCGTTCATCGTCACTGATCCGGTGCTGCTGGAGACCGGCACCGTCAAGAAGGTCACCGACGTTCTTGACGAGGCGGGCATGCCGTATGAGGTGTTCGACAACGTCAAGCCGAATCCGCCGGTCGAGTGCATCCAGGATGGCGTCGCCAAGTTCGCAGCCTCCGGAGCCGACTTCCTGATCGGTCTGGGCGGTGGTTCCCCGCAGGACACCTGCAAGGGCATCGGCATCGTGACTGCCAATCCGGAATTCGCCGACGTGCTGTCCCTTGAAGGCGTGGCCGACACCAAGAACCCGTCCGTGCCGATTTTCGGTGTGCCGACCACCGCTGGCACCGCGTCCGAAACGACCATCAACTATGTGATCACCGACACGGCCAACAAGCGCAAGTTCGTGGCCGTCGACCCGCATGACATCCCAATCGTCGCCTTCGTGGATCCGGACCTGACCGACTCCATGCCGCGCGGCCTCAAGGTGGCCACCGGACTCGACGCCCTGACCCACGCCATCGAAGGCTATATCACACCGGGCGCGTGGAGCCTGTCCGACTGCCTGTCCATGCAGACCATCCGCATGATCGCCAAGAACCTCGCCAAGAGCGCCGATGGAGACATTCCGGCCGGCGAACAGATGGCCTACGCCTCCTACATCACCGGCATGGCCTACTCCAACGTCGGCCTCGGTCTGGTGCACGGCATGGCCCACCCGCTGGGCGGCCGCCTCGGCGTGGCGCACGGTGTGGCCAACGGCATCCTGCTGGCCCCGGTCATGGAATACAACAAGGACTACACCGGCGAGAAGTACCGTGACATCGCCGACGCCTTCGGTATCGCCGATGCCTACACCGGCGACATCGAAACCGTGCGTGAAGAGGCCGTCCAGGCGGTGCACAAGCTCACCGTGGATCTGAAGAACCCGACCAAGATCTCCGAAGTTGGCGCCACCGAAGCCGACCTGGAGCCGCTGGCCCATGACGCCTTCCACGACGTGTGCACGCCGGGCAACCCGCGCCAGGCCACCCAGGAAGACATCCTCGCCATCTACAAGAGCCTGATGTAGGTCCGACTGCGGTAGGCGCAATCGCAAAACCGCAATCGTAAAAACAAAACGGACGGCATCGATCGCATGGTCGGTGCCGTCCGTTCGCTATCCGCGGAAAATACGCCGCGAATAATCGCTATACCTAATCGCTATTCCTCGTGCTTCTCGCTCCACTCCTCATCAGTGGGAGTGTCGTCATACAGCTCATGGCCTTCCTGTTCGGCCAATTCCATCTGCTCGTTGATCCACGCGGCCTCGGCCGGATTGATATCAGCGGTGTTCAACACCTTCTGCCACACCGGATACAGCAGATGCATCACAGGATATAACGCGGTGATGAGGATTTCCGGCTTGTGCTTGCGGTAATGCTGCGGATGCGCGTTGAACGTGTTCTTGAAACGGCGCATATAGTTGAGGAACGATGCCGGAGACGTGTCCATACGACGTGCGCTGATGCCCGCGATCATCCGCGGACAATACACGGTCTTGAGATCCTTGCCCAACAGATGCAGCGAGATGTCGATGTCCTCATGCATCACATCCGCCTTGTCTTGGCAGACCTCGTCGGCGATTTCGCGCCAGGCGGTGGCGCGCAGGGCCATGTTGGAACCGAACAGCAGAGGTTGCCCATCATCGGCCCTATAAATACGTTTGCGGGTGGAATTGTCCCCGCGAAGCCCGAAATGACGGCTCGGCAAATCGTAATACATCACCGGACCGGTGGCGCCCATCGCATCCGGATCCTCGGTGAAAATGCCGGACACCACCTCCACCCAGTCCGGGCGGATCATGCAGTCGGCATCGAAACGGCCAAGAATATCGCCGGTGGCATGATTCAAACCATAATCACGCGTTGGAATCAGACCCTGCTCATCATCCTGATGCAGCAGCTTCACCGGCGCTTCCGGATGGTCCTTCATGAACTGCTCCACCACGGCAACGGTCGAATCAGTGGAACGGTTATCGACGACAATCACCTCATGAGGCATCACGGTCTGCCGGGTGGCGTTGAGCAGGCAATCGTTGATACGCTCCTGTTCATTCCAGGCGGGGATGACAATTGAAACGTTCAGCATGGTTTCAAGAATAGGTTCCAGCCCGTACACGGTGCCTGTCTACAATAAGGAGCCATGAGCGAACGCGAACAGCATATGGATACGGACAAGAGGACGGGAACGTCCGGACAGTGCGGCAATACCGACGAAATGCGTTGGGATCTCGGCACGCTGTTCCCTGCGAAAGGCGATCCACGCAGACCTCCGGAATGGCTGGGTCGCGCGCTGCTGTACATCGCCATCGCCATCGTGCTGCTCTCCTTCTGCTGGCGCAGTTGGGGCAAAATCGAATACCTCATCATCGACGTCGTCATCTCGCTGTTCCTGGCGCTCGCCGTGGAGCCGGTGGTGATTCCGCTGGTCAAGCATGGCTGGAAGCGTTCGTTCGCTTCGATTTTCGCGTTGCTGATGTTGGGTGTCCTGCTTTGCGTGATGTTCGGTCTGTTCGGCAATCTGTTCGTGCAGCAGGTCATCGCTTTGTGCAACGGTCTGCCGGCCCTCTACCAGCAGATCTGCGATTTCGTGGCGCAATACACGGATTTCAAGCTTCCTGAGATCAACAGTCTCGGCGGTGAGATTCTGAAGAACATCCAGACCTCGTGGGTCACGGATTTCGCGGGCACCGCCATCAGCACGGTGTCCGGATTCTTCAGCTTCCTGCTGAACCTCATGACGGTGATCATGACCACGTTCTACATTTCGGCGGCCGGCCCGAAGCTGCGCCGCGCGGCCTGCCAGTGGATGGCTCCCTCCGCGCAGCGCCGGTTCCTGTTCGTCTGGACCGTCAGCCAGACGCAGATCTCATCGTTCCTGTTCTCACGTGCCATCCTCGCCGTGCTCAACGCGTTCTTCACCTCGATCTGCCTGATGGCGTTGCACGTGCCGTATTGGATGCCGTTGGCGTTGTTCTGCGGCGTCGTATCGCAGTTCATCCCGATGCTCGGCACGTACATCGGCGGCGCGTTGCCGGTGCTGTTCGCCTGGGGCAGCTGTGGTTTGTGGCAGGCGATCGCCGTGGTGGCGTTCATCTGCGTCTACCAGCAGATCGAAAACCTGATCTTCGCGCCGAAGATCTCCCGCCGCACCATGGACGTCAACGATGCGGTCGCCTTCCTTGCCGTCCTGGCCTTCGGCTCGCTGTTCGGCGCGATCGGCGCGTTCCTGGCGCTGCCTATCGTCGCCTCGATCCAGACGATCGCCCGCACCTACACCAAGCGGTACGATCTGGTCGATTCGCCGCTGATGGACGATCCGGTTCCGGACAAGAAGTCGAAGCTGGTGGAAGGCGCCGAAGTCATCAGCGAGCACCTGCACGCCGTGCCGCGCGCCGTGCAGGGGTCGAGCGCGCATGTGCCGATTCCCGACGACGTGCGCTTCCTGCAGGAGCAGGCGTACAATATCACTCGGTCCGACGAGACCGGGGATGCCGACGAATCGCAGACCGTCGCCATTCCGAAGCACGTGTTGGACGGGGTCGATCGCAAGCCGCTGCGGGGAACCGCGGAAGCGGACGGAGCGCAGACGGAAGCCGGACCGCAGGTAGCGGACGGGTCGCAATCGCAGGGAACGGATGACAATCCGAGAAGTAGGTGGCGTTAATGGTATTGCTGAGCGTACTTGATGTCGTGCTGGTGGTTTTGGGCGGCGCCGGCATGCTCTACCAAGCGGTCTGCATCGTCATCTCGCTGTTCGCCAAGCCGATCAAGTTCCCCGAAGCGCCGATGAACAAACGGTACGCGGTGCTGATTTCCGCGCGAAACGAAGCGAACGTCATCGGCAACCTCATCGACTGCCTGCATTCGCAAACCTATCCGAGCGAGCTCATCGACATCTGGCTGGTGGCCGACAACTGCACCGACAACACCGCCGAAGTGGCCCGAAACATGGGATGCCACGTCATCGAACGATTCAACAAGGAGCAGGTCGGCAAAGGCTACGCGCTGACCTATCTGCTCGACCAGATGAACGAGTCGGGCGCATCCGACCCGTATGACGCCTTTTTCGTGTTCGATGCCGACAACAAACTCGACAAGCACTACATCGAGGAAATGAACAAGGGCTTCCAAGCCGGTTTCAAAATCCTCACCAGCTACCGCAATTCCGTGAACCTGTCCGACAATTGGGTGTCGTCCGGTTCCGCGTTGTGGTTCATCCGCGAATCGCGCTTCGTTTCCGCCTCCCGCATGTGGCTCGGCAACAGCTGCCACGTGGGCGGCACCGGCTTCATGTTCTCCCAGGAGATCATGCGTCGCAACAACGGCTGGAAATTCCACCTACTCACCGAGGATCTGGAATTCACCATGGACAGCGTGCTGCACGGCGACCGCATCGGCTACTGCGGCACCGCCATCCTGTACGACGAGCAGCCGGTCACCTTCGCGCAAAGCTGGCGTCAACGCCTGCGTTGGAGCAAGGGATTCCTGCAGGTGTTCCGCTATTACGGACCGGCGTTGATCAAGCGCGCGGTCAGGGAACGTGATTTCTCCGCCGTCGATTTCACGCTGCTGCTGTGCCCGTTCACCGTGCTCGGCATCGCACGCGTGCTGTTGGGCATGCTGTTCGCCGCCTGCGGTTTCGTGACATGGCAAAGCCAGCTGAATTCGCTGACCGGCTGGACATCCGGCATTGTGATATCGGTGATCGGCATGATGGGACTCGCCGCATTGACCATCGTGGCGGAACGCGATCACGTGGGCGCCACCAACAAGGAGCTGCTCGCCTACGTGCTGGCCTTCCCGATCTACATGCTGAGCTATGTGCCGATTTCGTTCCAGGCGGTGTTCGCCAAGTCCGAATGGAAGCCGATCGAGCATAAGGGCTGAGGCTTGCCCGCGGCGGTGTGAACGGTCATGAGATGTTTCGTGGCGATCCATACGGTGCGGATGGTGAAAAGATGACGAAGAGAGGGTGTGGTTTGGCTATGGATGACGCTGGCGATTACCGCTATACGCGACGACGCCGAGCGATCACGGTGGCGGTTTCCGTCGTGGCCACCGTCGCACTGTGCGTCGGCTATGCAGTGGCCGACATGTGCGATGTCGCACCGGGCGTCCTCACATTGCGCCATGTCGAACATTCGACGGTCGCCGCTGCCGGCCGTTCGATCGAGGCGGCCGACGTGATCGCCGACATCGACGCTTCCAAGACCATCGATCCGGCCGCTGCGCGCGCGCTGACCGACGCGTTCCGAGCCTCAGCCGCCGGCTTCGGCGGCGAATTCTCCATCGCCATCGCCGACGCGTCGGGCAACGTGGCCGCGGAAAACAACATCGACGTGCCCCGCACGCCAGCATCCACCATGAAAACGTTGACGGCGTATGCGGCCGCCGTCGAACTCGACATGGGCAAGACCCTGGACACGCAGACCTATCTGGAACAGTCCCAGGACGGCACCGCGCGTCTGGTGCTCAAAGGCAACGGCGACATGCTGTTGGGAGCCGGAGCGTCCGACGCGAACCACATCAACGGACGTGCCGGATTGGGCACGCTTGCCGGGCGGACCGCACAGGCGTTGCGGCAGCGTGGCATCACCTCCGTGACATTGGCTTATGACGACACACTGTTCGGCAACGACCGCTGGCCGCAAGGCATCGCCGAACTCGACACGGACCACCTGTACTACGCCCCGACAGCTTCCATGGCCGTGGACGGCGGCAGGAATTGGAACGGGACAGGTCCGGCCAATCCTGATGTGTTCTCGGCGTATCCGGCATTGAGCATGCAGCCGGCGCGTGACGCGGCGCTGGTGTTCCAGCAGCGGCTGGCCGAACAGGGCATCACGGTTCAGGGATTTGTATCGCAAGGCACGGTTGCGGGGGCATCCCATCCGCTTGCCTCCGTGCGTTCGGCGTCGTTGAACGAGATTATGGCGTTCACCATGCGGCATTCCGACAATTCGCTCGCCGAGGAATTCGGCAGGCTGCTGGCGTTGCAGGTCGGCGCGGACAATTCGCCGGCTGGCGCGGTGCAGGCTGTGAAAAGCGTGCTGGAGCGCAAAGGCATCACTACGACCGGGCTCGACATGCGCAATTGTTCGGGACTTACGGAGGATTCGAAACTGACGGCGCGCACCCTGCTCGAAGTGCAACTGCGCAATCTGGCTGCGGGATCGGGGGCGGCCGCAGCCGAAGGAATGTCCGTCATGGGCTTCGTCGGCACCGCTGAGAGCCGTCTGAACGATGCTGACGAAGCGGGGCTGATCCGTGTGAAAACCGGCAGTCTGGGCGACGTGACCTCCATGACCGGCAATGTGTCGCGGTTGAACGGCGGAGCGTTGACCTTCGCGGTGATCGTCAACAATCCCACCGATTTCGCGGCGGCGAAGGCGGCCATCGACACATTCGTGGCCGGTCTGCCGAAGCTGTGAACGGCCACGTGTGAATCTTCCCAGCGGATATTCAGCATATAGCCAGAAACACGTCATTCGCATGTGCCAAGATGGTGGGCATGCGAATCGCTGACGTACAAGAAGACATTGATCACGAGCTGATCAGCAAAGAAGAGATCTCCGACATCATCAACCGTGCCGCGGCACAAGCCAGTGAAGACTATCGTGGCAAGAACCCGCTGCTGGTCTGCGTGCTCAAGGGGGCCGTGAACACGCTTGCGGCGTTTTCCCAGGCCATGAGCATTCCGGTCCAAATGGATTTCATGAGCCTGTCGAGCTACGGTTCCGGCACGGAGTCGAGCGGCAAGATCACGGTTCGTCAGGATCTGTCCACGGATGTGCGAGGACGCCATGTGCTGATCGTCGAGGACATCATCGATTCGGGCATCACCCTGGCTTGGCTGGTCGACGAGCTCAAGCGCCGTGGAGCGGCTTCCGTGGAAATTTTTGCGCTTCTGGAGAAGCCGGCACGTCGCAAGGTCAATGTTGATGTGAAATACAAGGGACGTGAGATTCCCGATGAATTCGTGGTCGGTTTCGGCTTGGATTACGACGAGTACTACCGCAACCTCGATTCGATCGCGGTGCTGAAACCGTCAGTCTATGAAGGAGGTCAGGCATGAGTTTCCCCGGTCCGAACCAGCCGCCAAGCAATGGCGGCGGCAACAAACCCAACGGGGGCAATAACCCGTTCACCAATCCGTTTAGCCGCAACAATGACGGCAAGAACGGTGGCAACGGGGCGAACGGCAACAAGTCCAACGGCCCCCGTCCGTTCTGGCAGTCGCCGTGGCTGTGGGTTGTGGTCGTGGCATTGCTTGCCGTGACCATGTTCCAGCTTTTCGCCGGTGCGGGCTCGCAAACCATCGACACCAAGGATGGCATGCAAATCCTCAACGGCAACACCGTAGAGTACGCGACGATCGTGGACAACACCCAGCAGGTCAAGCTCAAGCTGTCGAGCGATTACTCCGCCACCGACCCGGACACCGGACGTACGAAGAACTACGGCAAGAATGTGCAGTTCTACTACACGTACGCGCAGTCCGCGGCCGTGGTCAAGGCCGTGCAGAAGGCCGATCCGGCCAAGGGCTGGACCGCGTCCATGCAGCAGACCAGCATTTGGACCTACCTGCTCACCTCGCTGTTGCCGTTCCTGATCATCTTCGGCCTGTTCTGGTTCCTGATGAGCCGTATGGGCGGTGCCGCCGGCGGCATGTTCGGCATGGGCGGCAAGAAGAACAGCGGCAAACTGCTCGACGGCCAGACCCCGACCACCAAGTTCTCCGACGTGGCCGGCGAAGACGCTGCCGTGCAGGAGGTCGAGGAAATCAAGGACTTCCTCAAGGACCCGTCCCGTTACAAGGCTTTGGGCGCCCGCATTCCGCGCGGCGTGCTGCTGTACGGCCCTCCAGGCACCGGTAAGACGCTGCTGGCGCGCGCCATCGCAGGCGAGGCCGGCGTGCCGTTCTACTCCATGGCCGGCTCCGACTTCGTGGAGATGTTCGTGGGCCTTGGCGCCTCCCGTGTGCGTGACCTGTTCGATGAGGCCAAGAAGAACGCTCCGGCCATCATCTTCATCGATGAGATTGACGCTGTCGGCCGCAAGCGTGGCGGTTCCGGCATGAGCGGTGGCCACGACGAACGCGAGCAGACGCTGAACCAGCTGCTCGTCGAGATGGACGGCTTCGACAACGATACGAACCTCATCATCATCGCTGCGACCAACCGTCCGGATGTGCTCGATCCGGCATTGCTGCGCCCGGGTCGTTTCGACCGTCAGGTGGCCGTCGAAGCACCTGATTTGGAAGGCCGCGAGGCGATTCTGAAGGTACACGCCAAGGGCAAGCCGTTCGTGCCGGACGTCGACCTGCATATGATCGCCGTGCGCACGCCGGGCTTCACCGGCGCCGACCTTGCCAACGTGTTGAACGAAGCCGCGTTGCTGTGCGCCCGTGCCGGCGCCCAGCTCATCGACAACCGCGCCATCGACGAGGCCATCGACCGTGTTCAGGCCGGTCCGAAGCGTCGTTCCAAGGGCATGGCTCTCGACGAGCTGCGCAACACCGCATATCACGAGGGTGGCCATGCGCTGGTCGCGGCCGCCATGAACGACACCGATCCGGTGACCAAGGTGACGATTCTGCCGCGCGGCCGTGCACTGGGCTACACCGCGGTCATGCCAACCGAGGACCGTTACTCCATGTCCCGCAACCAGCTGCTCGACCAGATGGCGTACGCCATGGGCGGCCGTACCGCCGAAGAGGTCGTGTTCCACGACCCGACCACCGGTGCTTCCAACGATATCGAAAAGGCCACGAACATCGCGCGTCAGATGGTGCTCGACTACGGCTTCTCCGAGAAGCTGGGCGCCATCAAGTGGTCCGACGACGAGCAAAGCGATCTCGGCGCGCTCACCCACAAGTACTCCGCGCACACCGCCGAAATCATCGACGAGGAAGTGCTCAAGCTTGTGGAGACCGCGCATACCGAAGCATGGAACGTCATTAACGAGAACCGCGACATCCTTGACGAGCTGGTACGTCAGCTGCTCGTCAAGGAAACGCTCAACGAGAAGGAGCTTGCCGCCATCTTCGCCAACATCAAGAAGGCGCCGAAGCGCGAGGTCTGGTTGAGCGACGAGAAGCGTCCCGATTCCGACATTCCGCCGGTCCCGATTCCCGACAAGCTGAAGAAAAGCGCAGGATTGACCAACTGATGAGCGATACCGATTTCGATACCCTCTTCGACGACAAGGCCCGTGCCGCTCATGCGGCCGGGCCTGTCGGCTATGACGAGGAAGGCGTGCGCCAGGCCGTGCGCCTGTTCTTGAAGTCCATCGGCGAGGATCCGGACCGTGAAGGTCTGCTGGACACGCCGGACCGTATCGGGCGCGCGTGCAAGGAGCTGTTCGCCGGCCTCGGACACGGGCCAGAGGAAGTGCTGAAAACCCGTTTCAAGGTGGACACCGACGAAATGGTCCTCGTACGCGACATCGAACTGTTCTCCGTCTGCGAGCATCATCTGCTGCCGTTCCATGGCGTGGCCCACGTCGGCTACATCCCGCAGAACGGCCAAGTGGCGGGCTTAAGCAAACTGGCACGGTTGGTGGAACTGTACGCACGCCGTCCGCAGGTGCAGGAACGGCTCACCCAGCAGGTGGCCGACGCGTTGATGGAAGGCATCGACGCGCGTGGCGTGATCGTGGTCACCGAATGCGACCACATGTGCATGGCCATGCGTGGCGTCAAGAAGGCGCAGTCCCGTACCGTCACCTCGGCGGTGCGAGGATGCATGCGCGACGCGGCCACGCGGACCGAGGCGATGAGCCTGATTCTGTCGAACCATTCGTAAGTGCGCTTTACCGGGCGGAATCGGACAGAACCGAACGGAAGAACGGAATGAATGAAGGAAGAAAACCGATGGCGATTGATATGAAGGCGATTCATGATAGCCAGAGCACGTTGGTGATGGGCGTGCTCAACATCACGGAGGATTCCTTCTCCGACGGCGGCCTCTGGCTTGCTCCGGAGGCGGCCAAAGCCCATGGCGAGGCGATGATGAAAGCCGGTGCCGACATCATCGACATCGGAGCGGAATCCACCCGTCCGGGAGCCAAACGCGTCAGCGAAGCCGACGAGAAGGCCCGTGTGCTGGGCGCTGTGGACGCGCTGATTCCCGAAGGGGCGGTGCTGTCCATCGACACCACGCGCGCTTCGGTGGCGTTGGCCGCGCTCGAACATGGCGCGCAGATCATCAACGACGTGTCCGGCGGCCAGTTGGACCGCGAACTGCCGCATGTGGTGGCCGACCATTCCGACTGCCTGTACATCGTGCAGCATTGGCGTGGCTGGCTTGCCGGCGCCGCGGGCAATGTGCCGGACGCCGACACCTCCCGCTACGAGCATGGCGTGGTGAATGACGTGTATGACGAGCTGATGCGTCAGGTGGATGCGGTGCTTGAAGCCGGGGTGCAGGCCGAACAGGTCATCATCGACCCGGGCCTGGGCTTCTCCAAGCCGGGCGTGGAGCATAACCTGCCGATTCTGGCGGCGCTTGACCGGTTCAACGCGGCTGGCTATCCGGTGCTGATCGGCGCGTCCCGCAAACGTTTCGTCGGCTCGCTGCTTGCCGGCGCCGGTGTGACCGAGCCGGACATGGCCTCAAAAGACAACGCCACCGCGGCCATCAGCGCCCTGTGCGCGGAACATGGCGTGTGGGCCGTGCGCGTGCATGACGTGGCGAAAAGCCGCGACGCGGTCGCCGTCGGCAACGCATGGCGCGAGTATACGAACGCGTGACCGTGCGAATCGCAGATAGTCACAACATCGCAATCGCGGAAATAATAGGAATACGGAACGTAGGAACGGCAAAGGAAGGCTGGTATGGATCAGATTCGACTGACGGGAATCCGCGCGACGGGCAAACATGGCGTGCTCGACTTCGAGCATGAGCGGGCCCAGACCTTCGTGGTGGACGCCACGCTGTTCCTCGACCTCGCTGCCGCCGGCCGTTCCGACGATCTGAACGACACCGTCGACTATGGTGCGATCGCCAAAGGCATCGTGGCCATCATCGAAGGCGAACACGTCGATTTGATTGAAAAGCTGGCCAATCGTATTGTCGGCATGATTCTCGGCTTTCCGGCCGTGTGCCGCACGCAGGTCACCGTGCATAAGCCGAATGCGCCGATCACCGTGCCGTTCGACGATGTCAGCGTGACCGTGGAACGTTCCCGTGAAACAGTTGACAGTCCATCGCGTGAGCGGTCGTCGGAACATGGGCAGGTGCATCATGCCATCATCGCCATGGGAGGCAATCAGGGCGATGTGACCGCCACCTTGCGTGACGCCGTTCGGTGTATTGATGGGCTTCCCTCCACGCAGGTGACGGGGGGTGTCGCCGCTCTATCGGACCGACGCATGGGGCATGCCGGAAGGTACTGCGGAATTCCGCAATGCGG
>ENA-OQCO01000061-OQCO01000061.1-human-gut-metagenome-genome-assembly--contig:-NODE-61-length-57077-cov-3.641036_pt1 | contig 57077 bp, 48 predicted proteins | sample MGYA00242500_ERZ504582 | MGnify/ENA primary metagenome ERZ504582 (study PRJEB26092, sample SAMD00036346) | human gut metagenome | host: Homo sapiens | study: EMG produced TPA metagenomics assembly of... | reverse complement strand
CGCATACGAAAAACAGCAGCACCACCGCTGCGGCGGTCACTGCCAACAGAATGCAGATTGCTTTCATATTTTTTTCTCCATCAGCCGTCGTGCTGGCCGAGTAGGGCATGCGTGGCGAATTTTGCGTGTAAACGGCCAATGCCATCATAACTCATATTGCACAAAAAATCAAGTTGCTTACAATATATTTTGTACAAAATGTCAACGCTCGGCTTGCAATTTGTGCACTTTGCTGAGTTTTTGATTTGCAATCTCAAACGGTTGTGCGGCTTTACATAGTGGGATCTTTTGGGTGGCAAGTGGGAGAATTGCCATTGCTCTGTGCGGGGAGGTATGGTATAGTGTAGATACTTGTAAAGAACCCGGAGGGCGAAAGATGATTTTTTACTTAGAAGAAAATCGCATTTTTGTGCTGGAGACGGAGAACACCCATTATGTGTTCGGCATTGACCCGGCAGTATAATCGGCATTTGCACTGGGGTGCCAAGTGTGACCCGGCGGATTATGCTTTTACGGAGATCGGTGACGAAAACTCCAATCATTCCATGCTGGACGAATACCGACAGGAGCTGACTCCCTTTGGATCCACCGTGTACCGCACCTGTGACCTGAAGGCACAGTTTGCAGACGGCTGCCGGGAGGTGGCGCTGCGCTACACCGGCTATCGGCTGGAGGACGATACCCTGCGCGTTGCGTTTGAGGACGCGTACTATCCCTTGCAGGTGCGCCTGGGCTACCGGGTGTATCCGGGGCTGGATATCATCAAGCGCTGGGTGGAGGTGGAGAACACCGGCTCCGCGCCGATTTCCTTTGAGCGGCTGTTTAGTGCCGGGTTCTCTCTGCCCGGTATGGATCCGTATACTTTTGAGAATACCAACGGTGCTTGGGGCGGTGAATTCCTGCCTGCCGTACGGTGCTGGATGGGGGCAATTTGGTGTATGAGAGCCACCGTGGCGCGTCCAATCATAATCAGTCGCCGTATTTTATCGCCCACCGCGGTGCCACGGAGACCCGGGGCGCAGTGTATTTTGGCTCCCTGGCGTACAGCGGCAATTTTAAGGTAATTGCCGGGCGGGATCTGTACGGTATTACCCGGGTGAGTCTGGGTATGAACGACTTCGATTTTTCGCACACGTTAGAGCCGGGGGCGCACTTGGAGACCCCGCCGGTGTACTGCGGCAAGACAGAGGGATTGGGCGAAATGTCTCGCCAAATGAACCGCTTTTGCTTGGAACATCTGTTGCCGTCCCAATTCCGGGCAGAGACGCTGCCGGTGCTGTATAATTCTTGGGAGGCCACGGAATTTAATGTAAATGTGGCGGACCAGACCCGCTTGGCGGAGATTGCCGCGAGGATCGGAGTGGAGCTGTTTGTGATGGATGACGGCTGGTTCGGTGCCCGCAACAACGACCGTGCCGGGCTGGGGGACTGGTTTGTGAACCCGGCGAAGTTCCCGGGCGGCCTGGACGAACTGATCGGCAATGTAAACGCCCTGGGTATGGATTTCGGTCTGTGGGTGGAGCCGGAGATGGTGAACCCGGACAGCGACCTTTACCGTGCCCACCCGGACTGGACCTATCACTTCCCACACCGTCACGCAGATGAGTTGCGCCATCAGCTGGTGCTGAATATGACCCGCAGCGATGTGCAGGCGTATATTTTAGATTGCCTGGATCGGCTGCTGACGGATCACAATATCCGCTATATCAAGTGGGATATGAACCGGCCGTTCTCCCAGGTTGGGGCGGAGAATTTGGCGGATCCAAAAATGTATTCTTATCTGCATACCATGGCAGTGTATCGGATCGTGGATGAACTGAAACGCCGTCACCCGGCGGTGCAGTTTGAAAGCTGTGCCTCCGGCGGCGGTCGGTGCGATTTAGGAGCTATCAGTCACTTTGACCAGGTGTGGACCAGCGATAATACAGACGGCATTGACCGGATGACCATACAAAAAGGCTATTCTATGCTCCACCCCATTAAGACTATGCGAGCGTGGGTAACGGATATTGCCGGGATCAACAAGCCCTGCTCCCTGGACTTCCGCTTCCATATCGCCATGCAGGGGGCGCTGGGCCTGGGCGGTAATTTGGAGAAGTACAGTCCGGAAGAGCTGGAGATCTGCCGCCGCAATGTGGCGCTGTATAAGGAGATCCGCCCGCTGGTGCAGTTCGGCGACCTGTATCGGATCCTGGATGCGGATCGGGACCAGGTGCTTTGCAATCAGTATGTCAGCCGGGACAAAATGCAGGCGGTTTTGTTCCTGAGTGCCCGGGGCACCCGGTTCTTTAAAAAGAAGATGAACCTACGCTTTGCGGGCTTGGCGCCGGACAGGGCGTATGCTTTTACATTGGACGGCGTGGCGTATAAGAAAGGCGGCGCCTTCCTCATGGAAGTGGGTTTGCCCGTCTATGTGCGTGGTGCCGATTATAATCAAATCGTCCGCTTGACCGCAGTAGAATAAGTGAAAAAGAATAGAAAAAGACCGGGTATTGCCGGCGTCTAACAGGCGCGGGTGTTTACTCGGTCTTTTATTTCTATATTCCGATTTTAGTGCCAGCCGTCACAGTAGTCTTTGTTGTGGGCGATGTAGGCGTCGGTCAGGGCGCAGGCCAGGGAATAGCTGTTTACCAGCGGGTGCAGGGTCAGGGCCTGCACGGCGGCGGCGCGGCTTTTCTCCCGAATGGCTTTGGAGGCCAGACGCTCGTAGTTCTTCACCCGGCGGATCAGCTCCAGATTTTGCTCGTCTACGGCGCCGATCCGATGGGGCGTGCAGCCCTTTGGCCCCACCTCACAGGTGACCTCCACAACATCGTCCGGTCGCAGGCCGTCTATGGCGTTGCCGTTTGGCACGCACAGGATCATGGGGCCGGTTTGGCCGCTTTGGGCGTTTTCTATGAATTTCAGCGCCACACCGGCGTAGCCGCCGTCGTCTTCTTCATAAATATTAAAGTGCCAGGGCTGGCTGCGTTTCTCGCCGGTCTCGCTGGCCATATAACTGCACTCTCGCATACCGTACCATTTATTGAATACCGCCAGGCAGCCTTCAAAATCGTTTTCAATATCCATTTGGCGCAGCTGGGCGGTCATTTGCCGGTTGATATCCAAAATCTGTTCGCCACGGGTTTGGGGCGCTTTCAGAATATTGGTCACCGCCTGTTCTCGGTAGTAGAAGTAGTAGAGATATTCGTTGAGCACCGCACCCCGATCCCGCAGCAGTTCTTTGGAGAAGTAGCGCATATCGCTGTTCTTGTAGGCGTCATCGTTCTCGATCAGATCGTGCAGAATCTCTTTGCCGTTTATGGTGATGCTTTTGAAGTAGGACAGGTGGTTGAGCCCGTACACCTCGCCGGTAATGTTCGCCGGGTTCGCCCCGTACAGCAGGGCAAAGGAGCGGAGCATGCCGGAGGGCGCGTCGCAAATGCCGTAGGTAAAATCGTAGCCCATATCCCGCAGGGTTTGGGACACGACCCCGGCCGGATTTGTAAAGTTGAACACCTTTACGCTCGGTTTCGCATATTTCTTAATCAGTTCGCAGTAGGCAGCCAGCGCCGGTACGCTGCGCATGGCAAAGGACAACCCGGCAGCGCCGGTGGTCTCTTGCCCCAGTACCCCGTGATCCAGGGCAATGCGCTCGTCCTTGGCACGCATTTCATCCTGCCCCACCCGAATGGTGGTGATTACATAGTCCGCGTCCTGTGCCGCTTCCACCGGGTCGGCAGTGAGGGAAAAGCGCATTTCCGGGCACAGCAGGCGCGCCACATGCGCCGCCATACCGCCGTAGATGCGCAGCTTTTCCTCGTCATTGTCCATAAAACACAGTTCGTCGATCCCCAGCCGCTTTGCCTTTTGGGCAATGCTTTTTGCCAGGAACATGGAGCGCACACCGCCTCCGCCAAGTACCGTGATCTTCATAGAACCCCTCCTGTATTCCCGCGCGCTCGCGCCAAATTTCCAATCTTATAGTACCCAATTCACCGCCCCTTTGTCAAGATGCAATCTCCGCTCTTCCAAACCCGGGCATACAAAAACGCACAGACAAACTGCCTGTGCGTTTTTTGGTTTCACTCCTGCAGATTGTGCAGTATTACAGCTTCTCCAGCAAGGGGAGCAGATCCGGTAGGCGGTGGATCTGGTATTCTACGGTGCCGTCGGTGGGAGGGGCAGGCGGTTCGGGTTGTACCAGCAGGTGTGCATACCGGCGATTTTGCCGCCCAGCATATCGGAGGTCAGACTGTCGCCCAGCATCAGGCTCTCGCTGCGCTTTACGCCCGGCAGGCTGGCAAAGCAAGCGTCGAAAAAGCCCAGTTGGGGCTTATTGGCGCCCAGGTACTCGGAGATAAACACCCGGTCCAGCAGAGGCAAAATGCCGCTGTTTTTCAGCCGCCCTTCCTGTACCCAGCCAGTGCCGTTGGAGGCCAGACACAGGGTGTAGCGCCCATGGAGGGCGCAGAGCAGTTCTTCTGCTCCGGGGAGAAAGAAGTGGCGGTTGCTCAGCCGTTCCATATAGTAGTGGTTCACTTCCTCCCGATCCAGGTCGCTGCCCAGGTGGGTCAGCAGCAGGTCAAAGCGGCGGTAGCCGATCTCCGATCGTTGAACCTTGCCTTGCTCCAGCAACTTCCACTGGGCGTCGTTACCGGCACTGTACAGAGCCAAAATCTCATCTGAATAGGGCAGGGCGTAGTGGCGCATGGTTTCTTCCAGTGCCACTTGTTCCGCCTGCTGAAAGCTGAATAGCGTATCGTCTAAATCTAAAAAAATCGTGGTGATCATAGCGAGCTCCTTTGGCTCCAGTATAGCACAGCTGCCGCAGGGTGTGCAAGTCCCAAAAAACGGACGGCAGCTTGTATGCAGGCCCATTTTATGATATGCTTTTTACCAAGGAGGTAGAGGAATGGATGCAATCAATTTGATTTTATTTGCGGTGCTTTTTGTGCTGCAGGTGGCGATCATCCTTTTGCTGCTGCGCCGCCGCAGTGGGGATGCAGGGCACCAAACGGAGCTGCTGGCGCGGCAGCTGCAAGCCCAGGACAATGAGCGCCGTGCCCAAATAGAGCGATTGGAAGCGGCAGTGCAGACTCTCCGGGAGGATAACTACCGTCAGCAGGTGAAGCTGCTGGAGCTGGTCCAGAACCAAAGCGACAGCCAAACCCGGCGGTTGGGTGCCTTTATGGCAGAGATGCAAAAGAGCAATGAGCAAAAGCTGGACCAAATGCGTCAAACGGTGGACGAAAAACTGACCGGCACCCTGAACACACGGCTGAATGCCTCGTTCCAGACTGTGTCCCAGCAGTTGGAGAGCGTGTACAAGAGCCTGGGCGAAATGCAAAAGCTGTCCTCCGGGGTAACGGAAAGCGTCAACGGGTTGAATCGGGTGCTTACCAATGTAAAGAGCCGAGGCACCTGGGCGGAGGTGCAGCTGGGCAATATTTTAGACCAGACGGTGCCGGGTATGTATGACACCAATGTGGCCACCAATCCCAAGTATAACGGTCGCGTAGAGTTTGCGGTGCGGATCCCGGCGGCGGACGGCAGCGGTCACGCCTGGCTGCCCATTGATTCCAAATTTCCTATGGAGGATTATGCACGCTTGACCGCAGCGGCTCAGGCCGGGGATCGACAAGGCATGGAAAGTGCCCAAAAGGCGCTGGAGCAGCGGGTTCGTGACGAGGCCAAGCTGGTGCGTCAGTACATTTCTGCTCCGGAGACCACACCCTTTGCGGTGCTGTATTTGGCCACCGAGGGGCTGTATGCGCAGATTCTGGGCAGTCGCAGCGGACTGGCGGAGAAGCTGCAGCAGCAGGGCATTTTGCTGGCCGGGCCCACCACGGTGACAGCGCTGCTTAATGCGCTGGCGATGGGCTTTCGCACCCTGGCCATCAACCGCAAAGCCACGGAGGTGTGGCAGGTGCTGGGCGCTGCTAAAATGCAGTATGAGAAGTTCGGCGACCTGCTGCAAAAGGCACGCAAAAAGGTGGATGAGGCCGGCAAGGTGCTGGACGAGGCGGATCACCGTAACGACATTATTCAAAAGCATCTGCGCCGGGTGGAGACCCTGGACGACCCGACGGCGGCGGAAGCGGTACCGGAATTATTTGACTGAACAAACCCGATAAAAAGGGCGCCTGCTTACAGCAGACGCCCTTTTGCTTTACGCATACGCTTTGATAATTTCCCGTATCATACGAACATTGTCCTTGGTGTGCAGGGCGTTTGGAGCCTTGTATTCCAGCAAACAGCAGGGAATGTTCAGCTTTTTGTGTACCCAACCGATGGCGTAGCCTCGTTTGCGGCATAGACGCCGTCTTTCATTTTGTTTAAGTGCAGGGTGCGATTGACGATTTGGCACAGCTTTTTGGTGCCTAAGGTTTCGTTAAGCCAGCCGTGGGCATTGATGTACACATTGGGCTTGCTGCGGAGAATAAAGTCTCGCAGGGCACGGGTCTCTTTGCCCTTAAACGGACCGAAATCCCGGTTTATATCAATATGCGCGGCGGTGCAGCGCCCAAAGGCATTCTTGCCGGAGCGTTGTGCGTTTTTGCCGGCAATGGCACCGTCCGGATTGGCGCAGGGTACAATAACCAATCGGTAATTGCCCAATTCCTTCGGGTGGGAAGCAAAGTGGGCTATCAAGTGGTTGGCAATGGCAGTCAGACGCTGTCCGTCTCTGGCATAATCGTCCTCAAAGCCGTGGATGGCAAAGTCAATAAACAGCGTCTTTTTGTACTTGCCGTTTGCCGGGGTGATGATATAGCCTTCCAAATTGCGATTTTGTACGGATTTGCCATAAACCACTTGAGTCACATGGTTGTGGTCTAAGGCCAACTGTGCGGCATTTGCATTCAGCGGCAGCGCCTTGTTTTGTACGCGAACGGTAATCTGTGCCGTAACACCATTATAGGTGCGTACGGTCAGTTGGGTTTTGCCGTTGGCTTTGCCGGTAATGTAGCCTTGCGGAGTGACTGTGGCAATGGCAGAATCCCGGGTTTTGTATGTAACGGTGTAGGCTGCGGTGCCACGGGCAAATTGCAGCTTTATCTTATGGTTGTTGGCACCCTTTTGGATAATCACATTGCCGCCTTTAACGGCTAATTTGGTGGGAGCGGCCTTAACCGTAACGGTGCAAGCGGCGGTTTGGCGTCCGTAACGCACGGTCACTTTGGCTGTACCGATTTTCTTGGCGGTAACCACGCCGGATTTGCTAACGGCCAGTACGCTTGTGTCTGCTGAACGATAGGTGCAGTCGGTAGGGTGGATACGAGAATTATTGAATTGAATACAAGCGGCTTTTTCGCCTAAGCCCAGCGCAACGGTGGTGCGCTTTAATGTTAAATTTTCTGCAGCATAGGCTGTGCAAGTGTTGCTGAGCAAAAACATAAGCAGCAATAGTGCTGCCGCTATGGAAGTGCGGTGCTTCATAACAGAATCTCCTTCTTTTCTGATTTGGCAGCGACCCGGGTGCCACTACTGTAACAGTGTATCATTTCTTGCAAAGTGTGACAAGTTGTTTGCGTTTTTTGCCGTATTTTGATATTTGCGTTTATACGCTGCGGTTTTGTGTACGGCAAAGTGCTGCAAAATTGTGCTGCAAATGCAAAAAAAATTTGTTTTTGCGTTTATTGCGCCGCTTTAGACTTTGTGGTAAAATAAAGCCGAGGTATTTGATTATGGAGCATCTTTGGAAACAGAATTTGCGGCAGATTGAGCCGTATGTGCCCGGGGAGCAAAGCAGCGACCCGGATCGGATCAAGCTCAATGCCAATGAGAACCCGTATCCACCGGCCCCCGGCGTGGAGGCGGTGCTGCGCAGTTACGACCCGGCAGCGCTGTGCCTGTACCCGGACGCCAACGCCCGGCTGCTCAAGGCGTCCATTGCCCGCCACTACGGCGTGGCGCCGGAGCAGGTATTTGTGGGCAACGGCTCGGACGATGTGCTGGCACTGGCCTTTCAGTCCTTTTTTAACAGCGACAAGCCCATTGCCTTTCCGGATATTACTTACAGCTTTTACCCGGTGTGGTGCCGGCTGTTTCACATTCCTTTTGTGACTCACCCGCTGACGGCGGATTTTCGCATGGATCCGGCGGATTACGCGGCGCCTAACGGCGGCGTGGTGCTGCCCAATCCCAATGCCCCCACCTCTATTGGTGAGGACTTGCCCTTTGTGCAGGCGCTCTTGGAGGGCAATCGGGATGCTGTGGTGATTATTGATGAGGCCTATGCGGACTTTGGCGGCGTCAGTGCCGTGCCGCTGCTGGCGGACTATCCCAATTTACTGGTGTGCGGCACATTTTCAAAATCCCGCTCTCTGGCCGGGCTGCGGCTGGGCTTTGCCATCGGCAGCGCAGAGCTGATCGGTGTGTTGGAAGCAGTGAAGAATTCCTACAACAGCTACACGGTGGACAATTTGTCTTTGTTGTGCGGTGCGGCTGCTATGGAGGATGAGGCGTATTTTGCCAAGACCACGGCGACGGTGATAACCACCCGGGAGCGGGTGCGCCGGGCGCTGGAGCAGATGGGCTTTTCCGTATTGCCCTCCCGCACCAACTTCCTTTTTGCAACGAAGGACGGCGCGTCTATGCGGGAACTGTTCCTCTATTTGAAGCAAAGACATATTTACATTCGCTATTTTGACCTGCCGCGGATTGACAATTATGTGCGTATTACCATCGGTACCGACGCGCAGATGGACGCATTTTTGCAGGGAACGGAGGCTTTTTTGCGTGGAGAATAAAAAAGTTGCGCTGATCTTCTTGTATTTTATCGGTGCCATTCAGCTGGTGGCCGGTGTGTACACCCAACTGGTGGGGTTGTTTCATTGGGACTTTATGTCCCTGTTCCCGGTGGTGGAGATGGGCACCCAGCAGATCTTGTATTTGAATTTGCTGGCGGTGTTCCTGGTGACCACGCTGATCCATATTGTGGTGGCGGCATTGATCAATGACGGCAGCTACGGCCCACTTGATGTGCTGCGGGCTTGCCCGCCGCTGACCGTTGTGGTGCCGCTGGTGCTCTTTGGCATTTCCATTTATACCACTCTGGGCTCTACCTCGGCGGGGGAGCGGGTGTTCTGCCTGGCTGTGTCCGCTTTGTATATTCTTGCCTGCTATATTAGCGTGGGCTGCATTGCCGCTGTGCGGGATATGGAAGATTAAACAAGAAAACAGACAGAAAAGGACCCCTGTGTGCCAAACACAGAGGTCCTTTTTTATGCTTTATTTACCGAGAAAGAGTACCAACAGCAGTGCCACTACGGCAATACCGCCCAAGGCGGCAAAAATTTTAACTGCGCGGGAAATTGCGTCGTACACATTGGTGGGCATGATTTGGAAGAAAGCAAAATGCAGCGGCTCTTGCAGCTTTTTGCTACCAAGTCCCGGTAGCGCAGATCTTGGGTGGACAGGCTGCCGTCTCGGTGCAGCGCAATGGTGCGCACACCTCGATCCAGTCCCGGGCCGTACACATGAAACCCGGCACCCTGGGTGTAGCCCACATCAATGCCGCGAATGTCACCGTGGAAGGCGTTGTTGTGGTCGTGGCCGAAGTACAGGCCCTTCACTTCGCCCTTTTCGCAGAAGGCGTCAAACTCGCCGCTATTCTCCTGGGGATCAGCAGGCGACTCTTTCATAAAGCCCTCTTTGTCTACCCGCTTTCTGTTCAGCACAAACCACTCCTTGGCGTGGGTGCGGAAGCCCTGTACCGCGCCTTTAGTGGACTTTTTCACCTGCGTGAGCAGGTCAAACACCTCACACACGGGAATGTGCTGAATGACAACGGAGGGAATGGTGTGGCCGTATTGTTTTTCATAACTGTCGCGTACGCCCCGATACCAGTCAATCTGGTTTTGGTGCACATGGTCGTAGCCCACTTTCAGGCTGGAATGGCTGTCGATCAGGTAAAGCAGATAGCCGGGCCGGTCGCCGTCGGCGATTTCCAACACGCAGTTGCCCACACCGTCCACGCCGGGCGTATCCTCTCCGATAAAACCGGGGATCTCTTTGTAGATTTCAAACTGGGCACGGTTGTCCAGCCCTACCTGCCGATCGTGATTGCCAAAGCAGATGGCAAAGGGCAGATGCCGCTCCACCACCGGGGCGGTCAGCTCTTTCAGTACCCGGCGCACCTGGTTTACATCACCGTGGAATCCGCGCCCCCAGATCTGGTCACCGCTGTATACCACCAGATCCGGCTCCTCTCGATCCAAGGCGGCGTTGATCAGCGCCAAGGTGTCCGGGCTGACTTTGCGGCCCTCTTGCGTATCAGCAATTTGCAGGATCTTAAAGGTGTCGTTCTTGAATGTCAACTTCATATTTATTCTCCGTTCTCAGGAATTTTGCCTTTTTTCTAATTTTAACACAAGAAAGCCTTGACGGCAACGCTTTTTCAAATTATAATATGAAGTGCTGTTACGGCAAGTACATCCGCCCGTGGCGAAGCTGGATATCGCAGCAGATTCCGATTCTGAAGGCCGGGGGTTCGAATCCCTCCGGGCGGACCATAAACGCGGCAAGCGTCTTTACGATGCTTGCCGCGTTTTATTTTTTTGCCACTTCCCGGTGCGTGTATCGGCAAAAAAAGTACACGATAATAGCGCCGACAGGCTGGACGGCTTTGTAAATAGGCGGGTTGATTCTTTTACATCATATATAAGAGAGTTCTTGATTTCATCCGGAAGCTATGTTATACTGAGTATGAACGAACGGTCAGTAAAGTTAGAAATGAATAACTAGAAATTTTGAAAAAACTGACCGGGTGCCGTTCTTGCCGATTTTGCCCCCATTTTTGAATTTTGAACGGAGGTAAGAAGATGAAAACAGGAAAGAAACGACTCACAGGTACGCTTTTGGCGCTTTGTGCCGCTTTGTTGGTGCTTTGCATCGTGCTTGCCATAGGATGGAGCAAGACGGCAAAAGCCGACGCAGAATTGCCGGAGGTGCGGAACAACGGCACGGCGGTTCAGTGGAAATACAGAGATGAAACCGATTGGCGCGACCTTGTGGCGCTTACCGAGCTGCGGGGCGCTGCCGGAGAAAACGGCAGGGACGGAGCCAACGGCTCTAACGGTGCCGACGGTAAGAACGGAATAAACGGTACGAACGGCAAAGATGGTATGAACGGCGTTGACGGCAGGGACGGAGCCAACGGCGAGAATGGCACCGACGGTAAGAACGGAATAAACGGTGCGAACGGCAAAGACGGCATTAACGGCATTGACGGTACAGACGGGCAAAACGGTATCGACGGAAAAGACGGCACAGACGGGCAAAACGGTATCGACGGTACAGACGGCGTCGACGGCAAGGACGGCGTGAACGCCAAAAATATAGAAGTGCAGCGAGCCGAATCCTACATACAGTGGCGTTATGAGGGCGGCGAGTGGCAAAATCTTGTGGCGATCGCCGATATAGAGGGCCCTGCCGGGCAGAACGGAACGGACGGTGCAAACGGAAAAACGCCGGAATTTCGCGTAAGCGAAAATATCCTGCAATGGCGCTATGTCGGTGATGAAATATGGCTGAACCTGTACGACCTTACCGCATTAAAAGGTGCGGATGGCAGAGACGGCGTTGACGGCAAGGACGGCACCAACGGGCAAAACGGCAGGGACGGCAAAGACGGTAAAACACCTTTTATCGGCGAAAACGGCAACTGGTGGATCGGAGACATCGACACCGGCATCAAGGCGGCAGGTACCGACGGAAAAGACGGCGTTGACGGCGACAAGGGCGAAAAGGGCGACCCCGGCGAAAAAGGCGACAAGGGCGATAAGGGCGACAAGGGTGACAAAGGCGATAAGGGCGACCCCGGTCAGAACGGCGGAAGCTTCGGGTACTTTGCAGCAAACGGCAGAGTATACAGTTGGGGAACACCGCTTCCGTTCAATGTAAAAAAAGAAAGCGGAGATTTGATCTCCTATGACGCATCAAGCAAAACAATCACCCTTTCAAAAGGTCACACATACAGTATGGTGTTCAGCGGAACGGTTATGATCAGCGCTAACGGTAACTACAAGTTGTGCGGTGCATCACTCATTGACGGATATAACAGTTCTGAAATGATGCTTGAGACGCGAACCTATGTGAGTATGATAAATGACGGCCAAAGTGCAAGACTTGGTATGTCGTATAACACGATATACCGTGCCGAAGCGGATATTGCTTTGACATTTCAATATACAAATATGCTCTTCCAGAATACCAATTTTACCGACAGTCAGTACAACATAACCATTATTGCTCTTGACTGAGCCGACCTATATGGAAACGGAGGTAGCAAGAAATGAAAAAACGAATACTCAGTATCCTGCTCGCCCTATGTATGCTGTTCTGCCTTGTGCCGACTACGGCGTTTGCCGAGGGTGAGACAAGCAGGAAAGTCGAAACGGAACAAGAGCTTGTCGATGCGCTGGCGGACAGCAGCGCAGACATCATCACGCTGAAAAATGACATTGCAATCGGCACGACCCTGACCGTCCTCCGCAAGGTCACCCTCGATCTCAACGGCTATGTTCTGAAAATGACCGGTAGCGGCAGCGTTATTATCCTCGATAATAAGAGCGGCATCACCGGCGACCTGACCCTTATCGACAGCAATCCCACGGCGGAGCACAAATTCAAGGTTAACGGCGCAGAACCTTGGGTGCTGGACAACAGCGGTACAGAGACCGTCTATGGTGGCATCATCACAGGCGGCACGGGCAGCCGGATCTTCTTCTCCAACGGGGTGGAAGGCGGCGGCGTGATCATCGGCAGCGGTGCACTCACCATGAACGGCGGCAATATCGTCGGCTGCATAGCCAATGAAGGCGGTGGCCTGTTCCTCTCAGACGGTTCGTTCACCATGAACGCCGGCAGCATTGTCGGCTGCTCAACACCGGACAGATTAACGACCGGAGAGGCCTTTCACGGCGGCATATACGCTTTTGGTCCGATGGCGAACAGAGATACAACCGGCGTGATCACGTTGACCGGCGGCCTGATCAAAAACAACGGCAGATACGCTATCAATGCTGCGTATCATACCACAATTTACGCCAACGGCGGCGAGGTATACGGTGGGGTTTACCTAAATCAGTCAAGTAAGATCACCTGTCTTGCAGAAGATAACGGTATTACCGCCTTCAAAGGCAAGACGGTGATCGGCGGAACTTCCAGTGTATATCCAAGCCATGTTGACTGGGGCCTCTTCTACGGCGGTCTGGATATTTACGGCAATACGACCGGCGTCATCGTGACTTACAAGGACGGCGACAGTGAATACGCAAAGCAGGTTCTGCCCTCCGGCACTCTCGCGACGCGTCCCGATGCTCCCGCCGCCACACCGGGCTATACCTTCGGTGGCTGGAACAAGGCCGACGGCACGGCGTGGGATTATGCAAGCGATAAAGTCACCGATAACATAACATTGTATGCAAAATGGGCAGCGAACACCTACACAATAACCTTTGATACTGTAGGCGGCAGCGAAATTGCCCCGATTACGCAGGACTACGGCACGGTAATTACCGCACCTGAAGCCCCGACAAGAGAAGGATATACCTTTATCGGCTGGGATAAGGAAATTCCCACGACTATGCCCACTGAAAATATGACTGTCACCGCGCAGTGGGAAATCAATCAATACACAATTACCTTTGATACCAACGGCGGCAGCGAGATTGCTCCGATTACGCAGGACTACGGCACGGCAATTACCGTCCCTGCCGACCCGACAAGAGAGGGCTACACCTTTATGGGTTGGGATCAGGAAATTCCCACAACCATGCCTGCCGAAAATATAACGCTCAAAGCACGGTGGAAAGATATCGAAAAGCCGACGGGCGAAATTGTCATAGGCACAAATAAATGGCGGGAATTCTTAAACACGCTCACCTTCGACCTGTTCTTTAAGGATACGCAGACGGTGACGATAAACGCCGCCGACAACAGCGAAACCGTGTTCGTCTCTTATCTGGTGACAGATCAGGATCTTTCAGAGGCGGAACTTCAATCTCTCGTATTTAGCGGATATGAGGAGCCGTTTCGCATAGACCGAAACGGGGAATACATTGTTTATGCAATGCTTGTTGACGCGAACCTGAATATAACATACCTTCGTTCCGACCGCGTAACAGTTGACAATGTTCAGCCGGTCATCGGCGGCATAGAAAACGGCAAGACCTATTGTGAAGCACAGACGGTCACCATTGACGAAAAGTATGTGGACACCGTCACCGTGAACGGCACAGAGGTCACGCTTGACGAAAACGGCAGCTTTGTTCTTTCTGCGGCAGACGGCGAGCAGAAGATTGTTGCTACCGACAAGGCCGGCAACACCGCCGAAATGACCGTAACGGTCAACGATGGGCATACCGGCGGCACAGCCACCTGCACCGAAAGGGCGGTTTGCGAGGTTTGCGGAAAGGCTTACGGAGAGCCTGACCCGAAGAACCACACCGACCTCCAGCATATCCCCGCAAAGGCGGCGACAAAGACTGCCGGGGGCAATATCGAGTATTGGTACTGTGAAGACTGCGGCAAATATTTTGCCGATGCCGCGGCTACCAAAGAGATCAAACAGGCAGATACCGTAACGGCCAAACTGTCGGGCAATCTGAAGTCTCCCCAAACCGGTGGGGACAGCGGCGTTGTGACCGTATTGCTGCTAAGCGGTGGTGCGTTCATCTGCTTGGTATCCCGCCGGAAAAAGCGCACCCACACCGTGTAAACCACACAAATCATTGCACAAAAAGAGCAGACATGATGTCTGCTCTTTTTAACACCCGGCAGGAAAGCCCTTTGCGCTCTTTACAGAGAACGATGGGTATGGTAAAATGCAGGGGAGGTGAGCAAAATGTATGAACCCTGCAAAACACGCTACGAGACAATGCCCTATAACCGGTGCGGCAAAAGCGGTCTGCGGCTGCCGGCGCTGTCTGTGGGACTGTGGCAGAACTTTGGCGTGAACAATGATTACGATACCATGAAAGAGATCATCCTAACGGCCTTTGACCATGGGGTGACCCATTTTGACCTGGCTAATAATTACGGGCCGGAGCCGGGGCGGGCAGAGATCAACTTTGGCCGCATATTCAAGGAAAATCTGCGCCCTTACCGGGATCAGCTGATCATCAGCACCAAAGCCGGGTATGAGATGTGGCCGGGCCCTTACGGTGGTCGGGGCGGCAGCCGCAAGTACCTGACTGCTTCCCTGGACCAGAGCTTACAGCGGATGGGGCTGGAGTATGTGGATATTTTTTACCACCACTGCATGACCCCGGACACGCCGCTGAAGGAGACGGCTCTGTGCCTGGCGGATCTGGTGCGCCGGGGCAAGACCCTGTATGTGGGTATGAGCAATTATGACGGCAAGACCATGCACCGTATGTACCACAAGTGCGACGATGTGCAAGCGCCCTTTGTCATCAACCAAAATCGCTATTCCATCTTTGACCGCACGGTGGAGAAAAACAAGCTGCTGAAAGAAGCCCGGGACAAGGGCAAGGGCGTGATCTGCTTTTCGCCGCTGGCCCAGGGGCAACTGTCGGATAAATACGCCAAAGGCATCCCGGAGGGCGCCCGCCTGTTTGGCAACGAAAAGCTGCAAGCCCATGTGGGTTATGACGGGCACCGTGCCCAGCAGATTGAAAAGCTCTATCAGCTGGCAAAGGACCGGGGCGAGACCCTTTCTCAGCTGGCAATCCAGTGGCTGTGGCAGCAAAAGGGGGTCACCTCCGTGCTGGTGGGCGTGCACTCCAAGGCGCAACTGCTGGAGAATTTGGCTGCGCTGGAACAGCCTCCCCTTAGCGAGGCGGACCTGATCCGTATTGACAGTTACAGCAAATAACAGCACTTTATACAGAATAAGTAAAACAAAAGGAACGCGGCTGGCAGTCGGGTTCCTTTTCGTTTGACAGTGCCGGCGGAATATGCTACCCTTTTACCAAGAACGGCGGGCGGCGGCCCGTGATTTGGAGAGAAAAGAATGCCCTATATGCAAATGACAGAGGAGCAGTTCAAGGTTCCTGTGCTGAAAAATGTGATCTATGCCCTGCGCCTGGTGTGGCAGACGGACAAGCGCCTGCTCATCGGCTATCTGCTGCAAGAGGGGCTGTATGCGGTGTTTTCCCGCTATTTGCAGAATATTTTGTTCTTAAAGATCCTGCTGGATGTGATCACCGGCAGCGGCGACTTTCGCACTTATGTGGGGGAGCTGGCGGCGTTTGCCCTTTTGGCGCTGGTGGTGAAGGTGGCCCAGTGGGAGGGTATGCGCATGGAGAAGTGCGCGACCAAGCGGGTGCTGAAGTTGCTGAACGACCGGATCTTTGAAAAGGCGCTGTCTGTGGATGTGGCCTGTTATGAGAACCCGGAATTCTACGACAAATATCAGCGGGCAACCATGGTGACCACCAATAGCTTTTTTGATCTGATCTGCTTTGATTTTTCTGCCTTTGTGGCGGATGTGGTGGCGCTGGTGTGCGTGATGGCCACCGTGGCGGCGGTGCACCCGCTGTATCTGCTGTTTTTGGTGCCGGTGTTCTTTGTGTTCGCCGTAGAGGTGTATAAGAGCAAGTGCGTCTATCGGCGGGATATGTCCATGACCGCCAACAAACGAATGCAAGCCTATGTGCAGCGCACGGTGTACCTGCGAGAGTACGCCAAGGATATGCGCACCTCCAATATCTTTGCCGTGATGGTTCGGCGTATGGAGGCGGCCACCAAGGCCAATGTGCGCATTTTGAGGGACTACGGCGTGCGGCTGTTTTTGTACAGCGTAGTCAGCAGCCTGCTTGGTGAGCTGCTGCCGGTGCTGGGCACTTATGCCTTTGCCTGCCACAGCTTTTTGCAGGGCGGCGGGCTGACCGTGTCCGGCTTTAGCGTGGTGGCCTCCGGCATTAACGCGGTGCGGGAGTCTACCCTGGACACCACCGAGTGCTTTGACGAAATGACCTTGATGGCGTTGTATTTTCAGAATTTGCGGGAGTTTTTGGACTATCAGCCCCAGGTGGTATCCGGTCCTCTGCCGGTGCCGCCGCTGGAGACGCTGGAATTTTGCCATGTGGACTTTACCTACCCGGGCACCGATCGACGGGTGCTCCACGATGTGAACTTTACCCTGCGGCAGGGCGAGACCCTGGCGGTGGTGGGCATTAACGGCGCCGGCAAATCCACGCTGGTCAAGCTGCTGCTGCGGTTTTACGACCCTACCGATGGCAAAATTCTCTATAACGGCAAGCCGTTGCCGGAATATGACCTGGAGCAGCTGCGGGCTGCCTTTGGCACCGTGTTCCAGGATTATAAAAACTTTGCCCTGTCCGTCAACGAGAATGTGATCGGCCACGCTTGTACCCCGGCGGAAAAAGCTCTGGCAGAGCAGGCACTGCGCCACAGCGGTGTGTGGGACAAAATTGCCTCACTGCCCCGGGGAGCGGACACGGTGCTGACCCGAGAGTTTGACGAGGCGGGCACCGGTCTGTCCGGCGGCGAAAATCAAAAGGTGTCTACCGCCCGGCTGTTTGCCCGGGACTTCCAGATCGCCGTGCTAGACGAGCCAAGCTCCGCCCTGGATCCGGTGGCAGTGTATAAAATGTATGAGAATTTGCTGCAAGTGACAGAGAACAAGACGGTGATCTTTATCTCGCACCGGCTGTCCAGCGCGGTGCTCAGCGACCGCATTTTGGTGCTGGCCGACGGCCGGGTGCAGGAGAGCGGCTCCCACCGGCAGCTGATGGAGCGAAACGGACTGTATGCGGATATGTTCCGCCTGCAAGCCTCCGGTTACAAGCAGGAAGGGGGTGCCGCCGGTGCGCAAGCCTAAGCATGCGGGAGAGCACTCCATGTTCTCCAATTTATTCTACTTTTTGCGGCTGCTGTTTGCAGCCTCCCCGGCGCTGGTGATCGGCGAACTGGCATGGGGCGTGCTGACGGTGCTGCCCGGCCAACTGGTCAGCGTGCTGGGGGTTAAGTATGTGATCGACATTGTCACCTCCGGTCGGGACTTAAAACGGCTGTACGCCGTGGTGGCCGGGGTGGTGGCGCTGCTTGCGCTGTGCCGGCTGGCGTCCTATTTGTATCGGGAGTTCTTTTGGAATGTGCAAAGGGAGAAAGCCTATTACCGGCTGAACCGGCGGCTGTATGCCAAGGCGGCGGAGCTGGACCTGGCGTCTTATGATGACCCGGAATTTTACAACCGCTTTATTCTGACCATTGAGTCCTCCGGCGACAACATCCAAAACCTGCTGGGCCTGGTGCGCCGGTACTTTGGCAACTTGATCTCGCTGCTTGCCATTTCCTCTGTGCTGCTGACCATTGACCCGCTGTGTTTGGTGATTATTTTGGCGTCTATTTTGCTGTTTTTGCCACTAAGCAAGGCCATTAGCAACTTGCAGGTGCAGCGCCAGGTGGAGAACACCCGCTATCATCGGCGATCAGACTACTTCCAGCGGCTGTTTTACTTGCAGGATTACGCCAAAGAGGTGCGTATGAACGGCATTGCGCCTCTGCTGATGGAGCGCTACGACCAAGCGGCGGACGATGTGATCGCCTGTCAAAAGAAATATTTCGGCAAGATCACTCGCCGCTATCTGCTCCAGGAGACCGGAGTGCAGGTGCTGGGCTTTATGTTTGTACTGCCCATGTATCTGGCTACCTGGTGCTGGTGCGCCACCAGATCAGCCCCGGGGATTTTGTGGCCAGCTTTAACGGCGCCTATGCCATCGCCATGAGCCTGAATTTCCTCACCGTGTGGGGCGTTGCCCAGTTTGACGAGCGGGCCAAGCTGATCGAAAAGTACCGGGCCTTTCTCCACGCCGAACCCACCATTCGGGACGGGGCGCAGGCGGCGCCCAAGCGTCGGTCCGGCGAGATCAAGCTGGAACACCTGACCTTTACTTATCCCGGTGGGGCGGCGCCTGTTTTGCAGGATATTAACCTGACGATTCACCCGGGGGAGAAGATCGCCCTGGTAGGCTACAACGGCGCCGGTAAGACCACCTTGACCAATTTGCTGCTGCGGCTGTATGAGCCCTCCGGTGGGCGGATCCTGATTGGTGGGCAAGACATTCGGGACTGCACCCTGCAAAGCCATCGGGATCGGTTTGCGGCGGTGTTCCAGGACTTCCAGCTGTTTGCCTGTCGGGTAGGGGAGAATGTGGCGCTCAGTCCGCAGTTTGACCCGGAGCGGGTGCGCCGTGCGCTGGACCACAGCGGCTTTCAGCGACCTTTGCCCCGGGGCGTGGACACCCAGCTGCTGCGGGAGTTTGACGATGACGGACTGATGCTTTCCGGCGGCGAGAGCCAAAAGGTGGCGGTGGCGCGGGCATTCTACAAGGACTGCCCCTTTGTGATCCTGGATGAGCCCTCTGCCAACTTGGACCCGGTGGCGGAATACCAGCTGAACCGGGCTATGCTGGAAGCTGCCCGGGACAAGACGGTGATCTTTATTTCGCACCGGTTGTCCACCACGGTGCAAGCGGATAAAATTTATGTGATGGAGCAGGGTCGGATCATAGAGAGCGGCTCGCACAGTGAACTGATGGCGGCAGACGGCATCTATGCTTATATGTTCCGCCTGCAAGCGGAGAAGTATAAGAACGCCAAAAGTGAATAACGATAAAAAAGCGAACGATTTTTATATCGTTCGCTTTTGTGTTGTTAAAAGATATTACCCACCGTTACCTTGCTGTTGTCGTAGATCTCTGCCAGTTCCGTTTGGCACTGGCGAATGGTAGGGCGCAGATCGTCGCTTTCGTCCCCCGCCAAGGGTTGCAGGGTGCCCAGGGTTACCCCCGCCTCTTGTAAAGCGCGGTGCTCCATGAGCACGCACAGGGTGGGGTAGCGGGCGGTCCAAATGTTTTGCAGTTGGCGGGCCTTGCGTTCTGCCTCCGGGTAATTCTCTTCTGCGGCGGCTGCGTCCATGCTTTGCAGTAGGGTCTCCATATTCTCAAAGGTGGTCTTGACCGTGTGCTGTTCAAAGATACACAGCCCTGCCACCAGCAGCAAAAACAAAATGGCAAACCAAGTGCGCTTCACTTTTTTCTCTCCTTTTTTACGGCAAAGACGGTGCCGCTGTCATCTATGGTCACCACCAGCTGTTCACCGGGGCGCAGGCTCTCCTTTTGCAGCGCCTTGGCAATGGCTGCTGTGTCCTGCACTTGGTCACCGAAATATTCCGGCACAATGTGGCCGTCGGTGACTACGGGTATGGGAAAGCCGTTGTCCGGCGCCGGTACGCCCAACTGTTTGGGTGTCACCGGGCTTTCCTCCGTACGCAGCCGCACGGACAGGCTGCCGTTGGTCTCTACCACCGCTTCCTCCACGGTGGACAGATCAAATACATCCTTTTGGCGCAGGGCGTCTATCAAGTCGTCTACGGTAAAGCGCAGGCGACGCATTTGCTTTTGATCCGGTTTGCCGTGGCGTATGAGAAAGATGGGTCGCCCTTGCAGCAGATTTCGCAGCCGCAGACTTTTCATGGACGCCACGGAGGCGAGAATTTCCAAACTTACCAGTAGCAGCATGGGCAAAAAGGCGTTGGCCAGGGGCATGGTGTTGTCTTGTAGAGGAATGGAGGCAATCTGGCTCACCAATATGGTAATGACCAGCTCGTGGGGGTTCAGCTCGCCGATCTGGCGCTTGCCCATGATCCGCATAGCCAGAATGACGGTAAAGTAGATCAGCAGTGCGCGAATAAGAGTTACTGTCATTTCAATCACCGGTTGTATTTTGTGAATAAATCCCCCGGTTATGCCAAAATTAGTACGGGTGATAGAAATTGGAAAACCTTAGGCGCCAATATAACGATAATGTACAGAAATTTAAGGCGGACTTTGCGGACTGCTCGGATTTTTTGCTCAAGGAGGCGGAAACCGGCGGGCGCAAGTGCTTTTTCGCTGTGATGGACGGATTGGTGGATTCTTTGCAGCTGGGGCAGATGATTATGGGACCGGTGCTGGGCGCACAGGTGGAGGCCCGCACGCCGGACGAGCAGTTTCGCCAGCTGATGCGCACCTGTGTGCAGTCGGTAGAGCTGAAAGAAGCAGAGACCTTTGAGGATGCTTACTATTATTTGATGAGCGGCTTTTGCGTGTTTGTGTTGGACGGCTGTCCCCGGGCTATGGTCATGGGTATTCAAGGTTGGACCAAGCGCAGTACCGACGAGCCGGAGAGCGAAAGCAATGTGCGCGGAGCCAAAGAGTGCTTTGTGGAGTCTGTGAACGACAACAAGGCGCTGCTGCGCAAGCGCATGAAAACCCATCACTTAAAGCTGCGCCAAATCCAGCTGGGCACCGCCGCCCCAACCCCGGTGGTACTGGCTTTTTTGGATGACCGTGCCGCGGCGGAATTGGTGAATGCGGTGGAGCAGCGGCTAAAGGACGCGCATTTGAACACGGTGGCGGATTACGGTGAACTGGTGCCCTTTTTAGACACAAATATGCGTTCCTTTTTCTCTGCCGTAGGCACCACGGAGCGCCCGGATGTGTTGGCGTCCAAGCTTTATGAGGGCCGGGTGGCGGTACTGGTGGAGGGCACGCCCTTTGTGCTTTATGTGCCGTATCTTTTCAGCGATAATTTTCAGTCTTTGGATGATTATGATTATCCGCCGTTCTTCGGTGGATTTGTGCGGCTGCTGAAGTATTTCAGCTTTGGCATTTCCGTATTTTTGCCCGGGGTGTATGTGGCGCTGGGCACTTTTCATCAAGAACTGATTCCTACCAACTTGCTGTTTACCATTGCGTCGGCAGAGTTTCGCACCCCGCTGTCGCTGATGAATGAGGCCATTATGACCCTGATCTTTTATGAAATCATGCGGGAGGCGGGGCTGCGGCTGCCCAAGGTCGTCGGCCACGCGGTGTCTATCATCGGCGCTATCGTCATCGGTGAGGCCACCGTGTCTGCCGGGCTGATCGGTGCGCCTATGTTGGTGATTATCGCCATTACCGCCATTGCCTCTTATGTGGCGTTTCCCCTGTATGACAGCGTGTCGGTGCTGCGGCTCTTGTTTATCCTGGCCGGGGGACTCACCGGACTTTACGGTCTGATGCTGGGCATGGCGGCGCTGTTTGTGAATATTTGCAGTCTCAGCCCCTACGGCGTGCCGTACGCCGCCCCCATCGCGCCGCTAAATGTGCGCTCTCTGGGCGATGTGTTTTATCGGGAAAGTTGGACCAAGCTGGCCCGCCGCCGGGTGCGGGTACAGGATCTGCGGGGTGCGCATATTGACCAGTGCAAATAACAGCAAAATTTCTCCGTTCAGTCTGTTTGCCATGCTGTATATCAGCCGCCTGGTGGTGAGCCTGACCCATGTGCAGTCTATTATGGCAGGTAAGCTGTCTACCCAAATGCTGATGAGTGTGGGGGTAGCGCTGGTGCTTTCCCTGTTGTTTGCGGTGCCTGCGCTTCTTTGTGTGCAGCGGGGCTGCTCACCGTTGGCGCACAGAACGCTGGGCACTCTTTATGCCTGTAATTTTATCTTCTTGGCGGGGATCAATGTGAGCCGCTTTGCCTACTTCGCCTCTGCCCGGTTGAATCCGGAGGCCAAAAGTTGGGGGTTTGCCTTGCTGATTCTTCTATTTGCGGTGTATGGGGCGTTGGTTGGGCTGCAAGGATTGTCTCGTTTTTCCGGCTTCGCCTTTTGCCTGATTGTGCTTGTGGTAGCGGTGGTGCTTGGCTTTAATGTGCAGCACTTCCAATGGTTCAGCCTGTTTCCACCAGGCAGCAACACCGTGGGTGAAGTGGTACAAAACGGCGTGGTGCTGTCTGCCAATACGGCAGAGATTACGTTCTTTTTGGTGCTGGCGGATCGGGTGGTCATCGGCGGACGTCGTTTTGGTGCCTTTTATGGCGCTATGGGGTGTTCGTACCTGACTACGAGCCTGCTGTTTCTCTTTGCCATCGGCGTGATGGGGGACGCGGCCGGGTTACAGGCGTTTCCGGTTTATACCCTCTCTCAGCTGGCAGGCAGCGGCTCAATGGTGCGTATGGACGCGCTGTACACCGGCTTTTGGATCTTTGCTATCTTTATTAAGGCGGCACTGCTGATTTATTGTGCGGTAGAGACCCTGCCGGGCAGTGGTGGGCACAAGGGCAAGTGCCTGGGCGCCGGTTTGGCGGCCTTTGCCGTCAATTGTGCGCTGGAACGGTTGATGACTGTGGGTCAGCACTCGCCGTTGATCACAGTGGTGCCCTTCGTAGTGTTTTCCTCTCTCATTCCCCTGGTTTGGCTACTGGGGCACAGAAAGGCGCGTGGTACAAATGAGACAAACCATTAAGCTGCTTCTTTGCTTTTTGCTGGTGGCGGCTACGCTGTGCGGCTGCTCCGGGCGGCACACCTTGAGCAATTTGGCGGTGGTGGAGGGCATGAGCATTGACCGGGCGGCAAACGGGGTGTCCGTCTCGGTGCAGACCCTGAATATGACCAAGAGCGGCAACGGCTCGGAGGCCCTGTCCGGCAATATTACCATTAATACCGCAGAGAGCGGCACCGGTATTTCCCAGGCGCTGTCTAAGCTGTCTAAGGACTTGTCCCGCAATTTGTTTTTGGGACAAAACAAGATTACGGTGTTCAGCAGCAGCGTGGCACGGCACGGGGTGGGCGACAATATGGATTACTTTGTGCGCAGCGCCGCAAGTCGGCCGGATGTGCTGCTGTGTGTGGCAGACGGTAATGCCAAGGCGCTGCTGCAGAGTAAGGAAGACGACGCTTTGGTGCCTAGCGCAAATATGGTGCACCTGCTGCAGAATGGGCAGGATAGCGGTATGGGCGCGGTGGTGTCCGTTAATGACGCGCTGCGCCGCTTTGCCAGTCCTACCTCGGATATTTATTTGCCGCTGTTAAAGAGAGTGGGCACACATACGGCTTTTGTCGGGCTGGCGCTGTTTGATGGGGGCAAGATGACCGCCACGGCGAACATGACAGATACTTTTGGTATTCTTCTGATGAATGGCAAGATCAAAAGCGGGCTGCTAACCCTGCAAAATGACAAGTTGGGGCATATCGGGGTGGAACTGGTGTCCTGCAAGGTAAGGACGAAGAGCGCCATAGAGAACGGCCGCTCGGTGTTCCGGGTAACGGTGCAGGCACAGCTGATGCTGGACGAAGTGCAAAAGGGTTATATCAGTACCATAGATAATCGCTCCATTGCCGTCATAGAGCGCCTGGCGGAGCAAAAGCTGGTGGACCTGTGCACCGGAGCTTACACCTGCTTGCAGGCCGCCGGATGCGACGGCGTGCAGGTTGGGGCGCAGCTGGCCATGTCAGACCCGGCGGGGTATGCAGCGGTTAAAGCGGACTGGAACCGCGCGTTCTCCGCCTCTGTGATCCAGGCTGTCTGCCACTGCCGGATTACGAAAATTAACGATAATTCCATCAGAGAATAGGCGCCGTCAGCACCGCAGAGTGGAGCAGGCTTACCAGATCACTGCTGCCTTGGGTGTGAAATGCGGCGAACATGGGCACCCCGAATGTGAGCAAAAACAGCAGAGCAAACAGGATCAATACTTTTTTCAATGCGGATCTCTCCTTTCAGATAACTTGACATTTGTCTATTATAATTGTATAATGATTGTTCTAAATGTATGTTTGAAAGGAGCGATTTTGTGGCTTCCAATTATATTTCGCCCATCTCCATGGACGCACTGTCCAACTTGTGCCAGGAGCTGGGGAAGAATAACTATATCAATGCCCACGATTTTGAACGCTATCAGGTAAAGCGGGGCCTGCGCAACAGCGACGGCACCGGCGTGATGGCCGGATTGACCCGTATTTGCTCGGTAGAGGGCTATTATATTTTGGACGGCGAGCGGATTCCTACGGACGGCAAGTTGTCTTACCGTGGTTATGATATTCGTGATTTGGTGGACAACTGCATTGCCGAGGACCGCTTTGGCTATGAGGAAGTGGTGTGGCTGCTGCTGTTTGGCAATCTGCCCACTGCCAATCAGCTGTATTCTCTCCGCGAGGTGCTGTCTGAGTGCCGGGCACTGCCGGACGAGTTTGTGGAAGATGTGATTATGAAGCATGCTTCCAAGGATATTATGAACAAGATGGCGCGCTGCATTTTGTCCCTTTACTCTTTTGATGAGAACCCGGACGATACCTCCATTCCCAATGTGCTGCGACAGTCCTTGCAGCTGATCGCTCAGACCCCCACCATTATGAACAGCGCCTATCAGATCAAGCGCCGTACATTCTACAACAAGACCATGTTCCTGCACCCGATCAACAAGGAGCAGACCATGGCGGAGTATATCTTAAATCAGCTGCGGGTGGACAAGACTTTTACCCGCGAAGAGGCCAAACTGCTGGATATTTGCTTAATGCTCCATGCGGACCACGGCGGCGGTAACAACTCTACCTTCTCTACCCGTGTGCTTACCTCCAGCGGTACGGATACGTATTCGGCCATTACGGCCGGCTTCGGCTCCCTGAAAGGTCCTCGCCACGGCGGCGCCAACATTCGGGTGACGCACATGATGGAGGACATTATTGCCCATGTGGCAGACCCCACCAAGCCGGAGCAGGTGAAAGATTACCTGGTTAAAATCCTGAATAAAGAAGCCGGTGACGGCTCCGGTTTGATCTACGGTATGGGTCACGCAGTCTATACCAAATCAGATCCTCGCGCGGTGATCTTAAAATCCAATGCCCGCAAGCTGGCTTATGAGGCTGGATTTGAAAAAGAGTTTAAAACCTTGGAGAATGTGGAGAAGCTGACCCCGGAGGTGTTTGCCGAGGTAAAGGGCGACAACAAAGTTATGTGCGCCAACGTAGATCTGTACTCCGGTTTGGTTTACAAGGTGCTGAAGATCCCGGAGGATCTGTTTACCCCGCTGTTTGCCACCGCCCGTATTGCCGGTTGGTGCGCCCATCGGCTGGAGGAACTGATTTCCGGCGGCCGAATTATGCGTCCGGCATACAAGAGCGTGTCCCACGCCAGAACGTACATTGCCCCGGCGGACCGAGAGGTTCAGGGCTGATTTTGAACGAAAGAGGAGCGAAAAAGTGCGTACTAGACCCCAACTGATCCCTTGGATTCTGACTTTTGCGATCACCGGGGCGGCGGTGGTATTGCGCTTTGTTCAGCTCCTCCTTTTTACGGACAGCAGTACCGGGCGGGTCACAGCTGCCGGTGCGCCGTTGACTTATGGGCTGTATGCTTTGCTGCTGTGTGCCGGTGTGTGTTGCACTGTGTGTGCTCTGCACCAAAGCCATACGGCAGTGGCGGTTGCTGCAAACGGCGGCAGCCGCAGGCTGACCGTTGTGTCCTATCTGGTGTCTGTGGCGTTCTTTTTCGATTTTATTTACCGCTGCTTTTTGTGCTACGACTTGGCGGACGGTGCGGTTTATTTACAGTGGAATGACCTGGTCAGCGAAGGGCTGACGGCGCTGTTTGCTTTACTCAGCTGCTCTTACTATTTTGTTGTAGGGCGCAGCTATGGGGGCGGACGGTATGACTTTCGCGCTTTCCGCTTCTTTCACTTTGTGCCGGCGCTGTGGGGGCTTTGCCGTTTGCTAACCATTTTAGCTAAGATGGTCAGTGTGCTGGTAGATACCCAGACGGTGTGCGAGGTGCTGTTTTTGGTGGCGCTGCTGCTGTTTCTCTTTTCCTTTGCAACGGCGGTGGTTACCTCCCGCCATGCAGGGCGTGCGGTGGTGTTCTTTGGCCTGCTGGTGTTTGTGTGCGGCTGTGTGCTGGCATTGCCCGGACTGTCTGTATTGTTTACCGGGCACCGGGATTTGTTGAATGGCAGCCTGTATTTCGGCCCGGCGGATTTATTGCTGGGTGTGTTCGCCTTGGCTTTTGTGCAGGATCTGCGCCGTCGCAGCGCAGCGGATTAGGAGCGTGCCTTTGTTTTTTGCAACCTTAAAGACTGTGGCCGGTCAGGTACTGATGCTGTACCTGATCTCTCTGATCGGCTTTGTGACGGATAAATTGGGCGTGTTTCGCCAGGCGGACGCCAAGCGAGTGATCGACCTGCTGTTTAATATCGTGCTGCCCATTGCCATTATTTATACATTTATGACCATGGCGTACACCCCGGACCATGTGCGGGGTATTCTTTTGGCGTTTGTGTGCGCCTTTGCCACCCACCTGGTGGGCGGCGTGCTGGGACAGCTGTGCTTTCGCCACCGCAGTCCCATGGAGCGGGGCGTGTACCGCTACGGTATGCTGTTCTCCAACGCCAGCTTTTTGGCGCTGCCTTTGGCTCTGGCGGTGATTGGCTCGGAGGGCGTGTTCTACTGCTCCGTTTATGTGGCTGTTTTTAATGTGGTGGCCTTTACCTACGGTATTTATGAGATCAGCGGCCATACCGCCAAGATCGACCTGCGCCGGTTGGTGCTGAATCCCGGCTCCATGGCGGTGCTCATCGGGCTGCCGCTGTTCTTTTTGCAGCCCAGGCTGCCCCAGGTGATCCTGCGGCCCATGGAGATGGTGGGCAACTGTAATTCGCCCTTGGCCATGATGATTTTCGGCACCTTTCTTGCCAATGCGGACTGGAAGCGTATGTTCGCCAAAAAGGAGCTGTACTTTTGCTCCCTGATGCGTTTGGCGGTGATCCCCCTGTGTATGGTGGGGCTGTTTTACCTGTGCGGCGTGCGGGGTGATCTGCTGATCGCTATGGTCATCTCCGCCTCTGCCCCCACGGCGACCAATACGGCTATGTATGCGGCCAAGTACGACAATGACGCCGCCTTGGGCAGCGAGTTGGCTGCCCAGTCCTCGCTGTTTTCCATTGTTACCATGCCGGTGGTGGTGGCACTGGCAGCGGTGATTTAACCCCTAAAAAGGTGAAATTTGTCTAAATAAGTACAAATTGTAAATTTTATTTGAAGTAATAATACAGATAGTTGTAAAGTTACGAATCAAGGCGTATAATAGGAAGCATTAACGGAAAGGATGGATGTTTATATGAAGCTGGTTATGGCTGTAATTTCCAATAAAGATGTTTCCAAAGTTTTGGATGCGATTACGAAGGAGGGCTTTGCCTCCACCCGTATCTCCACCACCGGTCAGTTCTTGGCCGATGGGCACACCACGCTGTTTATCGGCACGGAGGATCACAAGGTGGAGCAGCTGTTCGATGTGCTGAAGAAGCATGTGACCAAGCGGGTGGTGCGCCAAGCGGGCGTGGCCAGCACGCTGGAAGGCTCGTTGCTGCGCCAGCCGGTGGACGTGGAGGAATACGGCGCTGTGGCGTTTGTGATCAATGTGGACGAGTTCCGCAAATTGTAAAGGCAAGTATGGAATTTAAGCACTTTCTCGGGAATGAAAAAATCAAGGCGCAGCTGTCTGCATTGGTAGACGGCGGCCGCCTGCCCCACGCCGTAGTGCTGGAGGGGGAGAGCGGTCTGGGTAAGCGCACGCTGGCTGGTGAACTGGCTGCGGCATTGGTGTGCCGGGGCGAGCACCGCCCTTGCGACAGCTGCCCTCAGTGTCACAAGGCCCGTGCCGGGGTGCACCCAGATATTTTGGTCTATGCCCCGGAGGGGGGCGCCCGTTCGTTCCATAAAAAGACGGTGGATCAAATTGTGGGCGATGTGTATATGACCCCCAACGAGGCGGATTATAAGATCTACATATTGGTTAACGCCCATTTGATGAGCGTGCAGGCCCAGAATGCCATTTTGAAAGTGCTGGAGGAACCGCCGGCTTATGTGCGGTTCATTTTAACGGTGGAGAACAAGAGCGCTCTGCTGCCCACGGTGCTGTCCCGCAGTGTGGTGTTTCGGTTGGAGGGCGTGCCGGTAGAGATCGGTGCGGATTATATTTTGCAGCGGCAGCCGGAGGCGGACCCGGATCGGGTGCGCCAGGCGTTGCAGCTGTGGAACGGCAACATCGGAAAGGCCATGGAGAGCCTGGAGGACGGCGAGGCCGCCAAGTACAGCGCCTTGTCCGCAGAACTGTGCCGCGCGCTGGTGGCGGAGACTGAGTATGCGCTCATTTGCGCCTGTGCACCCCTGCAAAAGGACAGGCAGGCGGTACTGAATATCTGCGGGGTGCTGCGGGATCTGTTTCGGGACGCATTGGTGCTGGACAGCGGCGCCGATTTGCTTTCCGGCAGCGATGAAATCCCCCGGCTGCTTGGATCTAAATGTACAAGAAAACAACTGCTGCAACTGGTATCTGTGGCAGAGGACACATATCAGCGGGCGCTGCAAAATGCCAATAACGCCCTGCTGATCACAAAATTTTGCGCCGATTTGCGCCAGGCGATCGGCCGTTAGGAGGATAGATTATGACAAAAGTGGTAGGCGTTCGGTTTAAGGACACCGGCAAAACATATTATTTTGACCCTAAGGGGTTGGAGATTAAAAAAGGCGACCTGGTGGTGGTAGAGACCGCCCGAGGTATGGAATGCGGCGTGGCCCAGTATGCGCCCAAAGAGGTGGCGGAGAATGAGGTCACTGCACCCCTCAAGCCGGTGCTGCGTATTGCCACCGCCAGAGACAAGCAAATTCTGGAAGAAAATAAAGAAAAAGAGAAGCGCGCCTACGAGGTGTGCCTGCAAAAGATCGAGAAACACAAGCTGGATATGAACCTGACCGAGGTGGAATACGCCTTTGACGGGTCCAAGATTCTGTTTTATTTTACCGCGGACGGCCGTGTGGACTTTAGAGAGCTGGTCAAGGATCTGGCCTCCACTTTCCATACCCGTATTGAGCTGCGCCAGATCGGCGTGCGAGACGAGGCCAAGATGCTGGGCGGTCTGGGCGTGTGCGGGCGGCCGTTTTGCTGCTCCACCTTCCTGAATGACTTCCACTCCGTGTCTATCAAAATGGCCAAGGAGCAGGGACTGAGCCTGTCCCCCTCTAAGATCAGCGGCACTTGCGGGCGGCTGATGTGCTGCCTGAAATATGAGCAGAACTCTTATGAATACCTGGCAAAGATCACTCCCCGCCGAGGCACCGTGGTGGACTGCAGAGAGGGTCGAGGCACGGTGGTAGACGCTGCGCTGCTCACCGGCAAGCTGAAAGTGCAGCTGGATAATGCGCCGGAGGGCGCACCGGTGATCGTCAATCGGGAAGAAGTGCGCGTGGTGCGTGCGCCTCGTCGCGGCGGCAAAAATGAGAAAAAAGCGGACAAGCCCGCCCAGGCGGAGAAGTAAGGCAAGACTAATTTTTTCGAATTCACTTGCATTTTCAAATCAATGCTGTTATATTTAGGTTGAGAAACATACAGGAGGTGTTTATCATGGCATATCAGATTTCTGATGATTGTATTTCCTGCGGTGCTTGCGCAGCAGAGTGTCCGGTTTCCGCCATCTCCGAGGGTGACGGCAAATTTGTAATTGACGCTGACGTTTGCATTGAGTGCGGTGCGTGCGAGGCAACCTGCCCCGTGGGTGCGCCTGCCCAGGCATAAGCGGATTTTGTAGATTTTTCTGCTTTTGTACAAACAAAAAGGAACACGCCGAGAGCTTTGGCTTTGGGCGTGTCTTTTTTTGTCCGCTTGCCAAAGCGGGTCGGTAGGTATATAATAAGCGCAAAGACCCGGGCACGGCCCGGTAGTGGGAGAGCCTATGAACGAGACGGTTATGCCTTTGGCAGAGCATATACAAATCGTGGTCAGTGACCGCCACACCTTTGGTACGGACGCCGTGGTGCTGGCGGATTTTGCCCGTATTCGCCGCCGAGATCGGGCGCTGGATTTGGGCACAGGTTGTGGAATTATTCCGCTGCTTTGGCTGCGAGATGCCCGGCAAAGTCCGGTGGCGTGCCTGGATATTCAGGACCAGGCGGTACGGCAGGTGCAGCAATCCATTGCGCTGAATCATTTGGAAGAGCGGCTAACCGTGCAGCAGGCAGATCTGCGAGATCATCGGCAGCTGTACCCGGCGGGCAGCTTTACTCTGGTGAGTATGAACCCGCCGTACAAGCCGGTGGACACGGGCATTTTGTCTCCGGAGCCGTGGGATCAAATTGCCCGGCACGAGGTGTGCTGTACCTTGGAGGACGCCTGTGCGGCAGCGGGCTATCTGTTGCAGTTCGGCGGGCGGTTTTGCATTTGCCATCGACCGGAACGGCTGGCGGATATTGTAACGGCTATGCGTGCCCATGATTTGGAGCCTAAGCGGCTGCGTCTGGTGCAGCACCGGGAGGGAGAGGCACCCTTTTTGCTGCTGATGGAGGGGCGCAAGGGCGCCAAGCCGTACTTAACGGCAGAGCCTACGCTGATTTTGGAAAGCCCGGCGGGCCAGGCGGAAATGGGAAGAATATACGGCGCATATTTTGAAGGAGGCGCAAAGTGAGCGGTACTTTATATGTGGTGGGCACGCCCATCGGGAATTTAAGCGACTGGTCGCCCCGGGCGGTTGACACCCTGGGGGCTGTGGATTTTATTGCAGCAGAGGACACCCGGGTGACCTTAAAGCTGCTGAATCATTTTGGCATCAAAAAAGAGATGGTCAGCTATTATGAGCACAACCGTCGAGAGCGGGGCGAGATCATCACTGCCCGCATTGCGGCGGGGGAGGACTGCGCCATTGTAACGGACGCGGGTATGCCTGCCATTTCGGACCCGGGGCAGGATCTGGTGCACCTGTGCCACTTGCAGGGGATCCCGGTGGTGTCCGTGCCCGGACCGGTGGCTTTTGCCACAGCACTGGCGGTGTCCGGTATGGAGAGCGGGCGCTTTACCTTTGAGGGCTTTTTGTCTGTCAATAAAAAATCCCGCCGGGACCACCTGGAGGAGCTTAAGGACGAGAAGCGCACTATGATTTTTTATGAGGCGCCCCATAAGTTTATCAACACCATTGGGGATCTGCACCGGGTGCTGGGTGACCGGGAGATCGCCATTGTGCGGGAACTGACCAAGGTGCATGAGCAGGTGGTGCGTACCACCTTGGCGCAGGCGGAAAAAGACTATACGGAAAATAAGATCAAAGGGGAGATCGTGCTGATCGTGGCCGGCAAAAAGGCCGAGCCAACGGACGCCATCACCTTTGACCAGGCGGTGGAACAGGCCCGTGCGCTGGTGGAGAAAGGCGCTTCCGTCAACGCTGCCGCCAAGGAGATTGCCGCGGTAACCCCGTACAAAAAAGGCGATCTCTATAAGGCGTTGCTGTGAGTGGGTGTAATGCCTGCCCCCGCCGGTGCGGTGTTGACCGTACCACGGCCGTGGGCGCCTGTGGTGTGGGCGCTGCCTTTCGGGTGGCGCGTATGGCGCTGCACGCCTGGGAAGAGCCGTGTATCAGCGGCAAATCCGGCAGCGGAGCCATCTTCTTTTCCGGCTGTCCGCTAAAGTGCGTGTTTTGCCAGAATATGGAAATCAGCCGGGGCTGCAAGGGCGTGGACCTAACCGAGGACCAGCTGATCGCCGGTATGCAGCGGCTGATTGACGCCGGGGCGCAGAATATCAATTTGGTCAGCCCCACCCAGTACGCACCGGCCTTGGCGCGGCTGCTACGCCGATGGAAGCCCCCGGTGCCGGTGGTGTACAATACCGGCGGCTATGAGCGATTAGAGACCCTGCGGCAGCTGGAGGGACTGATAGACATTTATTTGCCGGATTTTAAGTACACCCGCCCGGCCAAGGCGGCGGCTTACAGCGTTGCGCCGGACTATGTGGAGCGGGTGGGCCCGGCGCTGCTGGAAATGCGCCGCCAGGTGCAGGACCGGTGGGACGGGGATAAAATGCTGTCCGGTATGATCGTGCGCCATTTGATTTTGCCGGGCAATACCAATTCGGCCATTGAGGCGCTGAACTGGCTGCACAGCCATTTGCCGGGTACCTATGTGTCCCTGATGGCCCAGTACACCCCTATGCCGGGGCTGGAGCGCTACCCGGAGCTGACGCGCGCCATCACCCGCCGGGAGTACGACAAGGTGGTGGATCATGCTCTGGCGCTGGGTATGGACAATGTGTTTTTGCAGCAGCGCAGCGCGGTAGGTAAAGATTTTATTCCGGCATTTGATTTTACCGGCATTGTGTGATAGAATACAGTTAGGCGCTGTGCGCCGAAAAGTGTAAAAACGAGGGAATGTACAAGTGAAGAAATTTTTCCAGGAGTTTAAGGAATTTATTTCCCGCGGCAATGTGATGGACCTGGCCGTTGGCGTGATCATCGGTTCTGCTTTTACCGGCGTGGTTACCGCTTTGACGGACTCGATCATCAAACCGCTGCTCAACTGTATCGGCGGCGCGGAGATCCAGGGCAAGATTCATCTGCTGGGAGATAATTATTTGGACTACGGCGCGTTTTTGTCCGCTGTGGTGAATTTCCTGATTATGGCACTGATCATCTTTTGTATGGTCAAGGGGCTGAATAAGCTGTCAGACGCAGTGAAGCATGCCACCCATGAGAAAGAGGCCCAGGCAGCGCCTACCACCAAGGTCTGCCCCTACTGCAAGAGCGAGATCAACATTGCTGCCACCCGCTGTCCCCACTGCACCTCGGTGCTGGAGGACGAAAAGGCAGAGTAACGACAGCGAAAACTGAATATGTAGCGATAATAATTTTACATAGAATCAGCAGGCATTGCCTGCGTTAAGGGGGATTTTTCTATGAAAACGAAAGCGTACACTTATCCCAGCGCCAGCGCGCTGGCCACCATCCATGCCTGGCAGTGGTATCCGGAGGACGGCAATGTGAAGGCCGTGCTGCTGCTCCACCACGGTATGGCCGAGCACTGCGGCCGCTACGGCGACTTTTTGCAGGCCTTTGCGGATATGGGTTATGCGGTCTTTATGCACGATATGCTGGGCCACGGTCAGTCCTGCGAAACGCCGGAGGACAGGGGGTTCTTTGGCGATAAGGACGGGTACAATGCTCTGCTGCAAGATGTGCGGCGGCTGTATGACATTGCCCGGGGCGAGTATCCGGACAAGAAGCTGGTTATTGCCGGACATTCTATGGGCAGCTTTATTATGCGGTGCTTTACCGCCCGCTACCCGGATCTGGACTATGCGGCGGCCATTTATGTGGGCACCGGCGGGCCGAATCCGCTGGCAAATATTAGCGTGGCGGTGACCAATATACTGGGCGCCGTTAAGGGTAAGCGCTACCGCTCCAAGTGGCTGGAGAATACCGGCTTTAAGGGCTATAACGATCATTTTGAGGGTCGCACTTCTGTGGACTGGCTCAGTCGAGATACCGCGTCGGTGGATGATTATGTTGCAGACGACGCCTGCGGTTTTACCTTTACTGTGGCCGCCTACGGCGATCTGGGACGGCTGATGTTGGAGTGCGGCAGTAAGGACTGGTACGCCCGTGTACCAAAGGATCTGCCGATTCTCTTTGTGTCCGGCCAGGAGGATCCGGTGAGCAATTACGGCGCCGGTATTCGGGCGGTCAGCGACCGGCTGAAGGCCACCGGCCACACCCGGGTGCAGGTGCTTTTGTATCCCGGTGCCCGGCACGAGATCCTGCGAGAGACCAACAGCCCGGAGGTGTACCGGGATATAGACGCCTTTATTACCAAAGCGGTTTTGCAGGCGAAATAAACGCTGAAAAAACAGCCGAGGACTTGTATTTTGCAGGTCCTCGGCTTTCTCTTGCCTTTTTTGCCACGATCGGGTATAATCAAATTGGAATAGAGGCTTTTGTTTTATCAGGAGGTATGGGTATGAAAAGAATGCGTTTGCTATCTCTTTTACTGGCGCTGGTGCTGGTGTGCACCGCTATGCCGGTTACGGCTGCGGCTGCCGATGGACTGGCAAATGCTACCGCCTGTACGACCCATACAGTCCATACCGAGGGGCAGAGCGCAGAGGACTGTACCGGCCTGGCTCCGTACCTGGCTCCGGACGGTACCGCTTGGGCGGCGGTGGGGGACGATACCACGAGGTCAAGACCTGGCACTGCTTCCAGCAGGATATAGATGCGGCGCTGACAGACGCGCTGCACCGTATGCTCCGGCGAGAGACTGCTTTTACCCTGTATATTGCGGTGAAAAAAAGCGATTACGACCCTACCACCGGCAATCTTCGGACGGCGCTGTATGAGCGGCTGCGAAGCAACGCTCTGGCGGAGAAAGCGGGCACCATAGAAGGCGGCGATTTTTTGGACGCCCAGATTCAGGGCTTTCAGGAACAGGATCTGGACACCCGGTGGCTGAATGTGGAGGGCTACAATGATAATACCGGCGCGGTGGCCTTTTATGAGGTGCACTGCACCTTCAAATATTGCGACACGGTGCAGCAAATGGAGATCCTGCGCCAAGCGGCGGAGAAGTGGAACCAACTGTTTGTTACCGATAATCCCACCATCGCGGCGGAGAAGGATACAAACCGCCGCCAGTACCTGATCGTCAAGACCATTTATGACTTTTTGGCGGAGAACACGGTGTACAACACCGCTGCCTATGAGAATTTTATGAATCATCAAGTGACCGACTGGTACGCCCACACCGCCTACGCAGCGTTCTTCGGCCTTACAGGGCAGGGGGCTGCGGATTTGGACAGCACCGGCTACGATTGGTCCGTGCGGCAAAAAAACAGCCTGACGGTGATCGGCACCACCGGTCAGGGCAAGGCCGTGTGCGAGGGCTATGCGGCACTGTTTTACTACCTGTGCCGTTTGAACGGCATTGCCTGCAACACGGTGATGGGCAGCAAAATGGTGCGCAATGAGAACACCGGGGAACCACAAAAGGATATGCACGCCTGGAACTTTGTGTATTTGGATGACGGCACCGGCAGCGGCTACCAATGGTATCAGGTGGACGCCACCTTCGCCGCCTCCAACAACCTGCGGTTCCCGGGTTTTATCAATTATTACTATTTCCTTTGTGGGTCGAAAAATGCATACTTCACTTTGGAAAACGACCATCAGCAGTTGGACGATACTAAATCGTACCCGCTGCTGTCTGCGACGGACTACCGCTTTGCCTCTACCGGCGAGGATCTGTCCGATTATGACGGACAGGGCTATATGGTGCTGATGCGTCGCGGTGCCGAAGGTCAAATACGGGATTCTATTCTGATTCAACGGGCGGCGGACGGCAGCTGTGCCTATTTTAAGGCGCAGACGGACGGCAACGGTACGGTGCTGACGGACGAGCACGGGCAAGCCAAGGTGATCCCTCTGCCGGACGGCACCGGGCTGGATTATGTGGGCGAGGAAGGCGAATTCTCTCTGCTGATTCCGGGCTATGTGTTTGGTCGGGAGTACACCACCGTGTATGAGACCGGCGACGATCGTTACGCGCCGGGACAGCACACCATTATTGCCACGGACGGTACTGCACAGCTTTCTTGCTCCTTTTACCTTAACAAGATTGATGTAACCAAGGAAAGAACCAGATCGAGCTGCACAATCTGGATAAAAATGGTGCCATTACGTATAATGTTTGCCCCATTCATGTGGATGTGCATGTGGTGGATGGCTACGGCCATACTGCGGTGCGGGATAAGGACTACACCGTATCGTTCCTCGATGAGAACGGCACACAGGTGGATACCCTGTCCGAGCCCGGCAAGTACACCATCGTGTTGGATTTTTCTATCAGCGACCGTTATACCGGCAAGCTGGTGGGGAACAGTACCAACCGGCTGCGGTTTGAAATTGCCAAGCTGCCCATGAACCGGGCAGGCTTTGGCGATGTGCAGGCGCCGTACTCCGGCAAGAGCATTGCAGATGTGATGTCTGCCATGACCTTTGTTGGCACCACCACAAACGGCAAGCCTTACAAAAAGGTGTTCAAAGCGGGCGAGGACTACACCCTCACATACAGCGGCTCCACGGTGCATGCCGGCAGCGGCACCTATACTGTGACGGCACTGGAAGGATCCAAGTACCTGACCGGCAGCGCGACCTATACTTATACCATCGCCCCGGCGTCTATTGCCGGGTACGGCGGGTCGTATATTTGTAGGTCGGTGACCTATAACGGCAGTGCCCAGCGCCCCGGTACCGCTTGGTTTGACAGTCAAAGCGGCTTAAAGTCCGGTCGGGATTATACGGTGGTCCGTTACAGTGCCAATACCAATGCAGGTATCGCCAATGTGACGGTGCAGGGCAAGGGCAATTATACCGGTACGGCTGTGCTGCACTTTAAGATCAATCAAAAATCCCTGAACGACAGTGACGTGTCTGTTCGGTGTACCCCTACCGCGAAGGGCGCCACGATCAAAGCAACCTATAAGGGCAAGACCTTGCGGCAGAACAAGGATTACACCGTGTCCATTGCCACCAGCGGCACTACCCGCACGGTAACGGTGCAGGGCAAGGGCAACTTTAACAGCAGGCGGCAATTTAAGATCCATGTGCACGCCTATAAGTGCACCGCCAAAAAGGCGGCCACCTACTTTGCCACCGGATATAAGAAATATAAGTGCACCGCTTGCGGCGCCAAAAAGACGGAAAAGCTGGCACAGCTGAAACCGGCGATCGCATCGCTGAAAAGCAGCAAAAAAGGCCGGCTGACCGTAAAGTGGAAGAAGGGCAGTGGCATTAGCGGTTACCAGATCAGCTATTCCACTTCGTCCAAATTTACCAAATCCACCACCAAGTCGGTAACGATAACCAAGGCGGGCTCCACCGCCAAGACCCTGACGAAACTCAAAAGCAAGAAAAAGTATTATGTGCGCATTCGGGTGTATAAAAAGCAAAAGGGTGGCAAGCTGTACGGCGCCTGGTCCCCGGTAAAAAGTACCAAAGTGCGGTAATTGACTTTGTTTTCTCTTTGTGTTATAATGAGGCCGAATAAACAACCCAAACGAGGTGTGATATGAAACAAAAATGTAAATCTCTGTTTTGCGCTCTGTTGTGCCTGGTGCTGATGTGCGCTACCGCGTTACCGGTATGGGCAGCCACTACGGCGCCGGTGTTTGGCACCGATGTGTCTCAGCATAACGGAAAAGGTGTGGATTACACCGCATGGAAGAATGCGGGCAAGACCTTTACCATGATCCGTATGAGCTACGGCAACGACCACCTGGATCCGCAGTTTTGGGATAATGTGAACGCGGCGGAGGCAGCGGGCGTGCCCTTTGGCGTGTACCATTACAGCTATGCGTTCAATACCAAGGAGGCCACGATTGAGGCCAATTATGTTAAGAGCGTGTTGGCGCAGATGAAGGGCAAGTACAAGTATTTTGTGCTGCCGGTGGCTTATGACCTGGAGGATCAGCTGATCCTGGACAACAGCAACAAAAAGACCATTATTCAGCACGCCATTACTTTTTGCGACGCCATTCGCGCAGCGGGCTACACCCCGATGGTTTACGCCAACCTGAATTGGTTTGCCAATTATTTGAATGTGCAGACGCTGCATAGCAAGGGCTATAAGCTGTGGTACGCCAACTGGCAGCCAAAAACCACTGATTTTTCCGCCCCGGTGCAGATTGGCAAAACCGGCGTGTATGCGGATATTTGGCAGTATGCCGAGGGCGATATGGCCGCCGGCGTGCCAGATTATAATGTGTTGTGGGATTTTAAAGCGCTGGCTCATGTTTACTCCGGTAAGGTGATTGCGCAGCCCACTTGCACTGCCTATGGCAAGACAAAATATACCTGTACCCAGTGCGGCGATAGCTACACCGTGGCGAATATTAAGCCTAAAGGCCATTCCTACAAATCGCAGCTGACCAAAGCCACCACCGCTAAGGACGGTCAGATCTACAAAAAATGTAGCGTTTGCGGCGCAGTCACCGGCAAGACAGTGATCGCCAAAGCATCTAATATCAAGCTGAGCAAAACCGCTTACACCTATAACGGCAAGGTGCAAAAACCGTCTGTGACCGTGAAAAACAGCAAGGGCAAGGCCCTGAAAAACGGTACGGATTACAAAATCAGCTATCCCAAGGGTATGAAGAATGTGGGCAAATACACCGTAAAAGTGACCCTCAAGGGCAATTACAGCGGCACAAAGAGTCTGACCTACAATATCAATCCAAAAGGCACCAGCGTATCTAAGGTGAAAGCTGCCAAGAAGGGCTTTAAGGTCACCTGGAAAAAGCAGGCTACCCAAACCACCGGCTACCAGGTGCAGTATAGTACCAGCAGCAAGTTTAAGAAAGCCAAGACGGTGACGATCAGCAAGAATAAGACGACTTCTAAGAGTGTGAGCAAGCTGTCTGCGAAGAAGAAGTATTATGTGCGGGTACGCACCTATAAAACCGTAAAAATCGGTGGCAAGAGCGTAAAGCTCTACTCCGGGTGGAGTAAGGCCAAGAGCGTGACCACCAAGAAGTAAGATTATTTTGGCTTTCCAATACGCGTAGGGCGGGGGCTTGCTCCCGCCGAACAATAAAAAACGCCCTCTGTTTCACTTAAGAAACAGAGGGCGTTTCCTATTTACCGGTGCATGACTACAAAAGGTCGTCGTACCAAAAGCGATGGTCGTTGGTATTATAAAGGCCGATGACCGTGGTGTTCTTGCACGCAGCGGTCAGTTCTTGGCTGCTGCGGCTTCTTCTTTGTCCAGCTGTTCGGAGGTCTTGTTGTAGATAAAGTCGATCAGCTGCTTTTTATTCTCCTCTTTATTGATGGCGATGACGGAGTTTCCGTTGATGGTGTCATACCACCAAGTGTCCGGGAAAGGCACCCGGGCCTGGTGGGTGCTGGTGGCGCAGTTGCCGGCCTTGGCCACAAAGCTGCACAGTTTGCTTTTGGTCATATCCGTCTCAATATACGGGGCGGCGTTGCTGGCCATTTTATACAGGGTAAAGGGGTTGGAGGACTTCATTTTCTTAATAATGGCGTTCATCACCGTGCGCTGGCGCTTGGTGCGCACAAAGTCCGTGTCGATCTTGCGAATGCGGCAGTAGGCCAGGGCCTGCTTGCCGGTCAGGTTGTGCTTGCCGGCCTCTAACTTCACATTGCCGTAGCGCTTGGGGTGGCCGGTGACCTCCTTGGCCTCCGCCTTGGTAACTTTCACTTCTACGCCGCCGATGGCGTCCACCAGTACCTGGAACATCTCAAAATCCGCGACCACATAGTTGTCGATCTTTACGCCGAAGTTGTATTCAATGGTGTCTACCACGCCGCTGTAACCGCCGTACTGGCAAGCGGCGTTCAGCCGTTGACTCATATCCTTGCAGGGGATATACACCCAGATGTCTCGCAAAAAGGAGGTCATCTTAATGGTGTGGTGCACAGAGTCCACGGAAATCAGCATCATGGTGTCACTGCGGGAGGCGCTGGCCTTGTCTTTGGGTCTGGCGTCTACGCCCAGCAGCAGCACATTCTTTACCCGCGGGTCGCTCTTTAGATTCGATGCTGTCACATATTCATTTTCTTTGTGCGCATTATAAGTGATCTTGCCCAGCACGCCGGTGGCACAGCCCACAAGAATGATAATCAGCGCCAGCAGCACGCAAAAGATACTCAGCCCCACTTTTGCCTTTTTGCTGCCCTTGCCTTTTTTTGGCGGCTTGCCGTGTTTGTCGGTGGGGGCATGGCTGCGGCTTACGGTGCGGGGATCACGGCTTGTCCGCTCCCGGTGGTGGGCACGCGTGGGCGTAGGCGTGTTGCTCCGGTCCGTATAAAAATCTGCCGGGCGCTCGCTCTCAAACCGGCGGGGCGGCGCCGGTGGCTCTATGTAACCGTTTGGGTCATCGTCGTTAATTTGGTTGTACGGTGCCGAGGGGGCGTAGGGGTCCCGATAGTCGCAAGGGTTGATCCCGCTTTCGTCCTGCCGGTCGATCACATCCCGCTGCCGACGGTTAAAATCCAGGTCCACTTCCGGGTCCAAATGCCGGTCTTCCTCCGGCACCGTGCGGTCCAGGGCGTCGTTCTCCCGCCGACGGCGGGGGTCAAAGCTTCCTGTTCAAATCTGGGCATTCCGATTACCTGCCTTTCTTTGCTCCATAGTATTACAAAAAGAACAGAAATGCAAGACCTGTTCTGTAAATTCTTGCCCGGCAGAAAAACAGTTGACATTCCCCGGTGCTATGGATTAAAATGGAGAGGATGAGCCGGGCAGGCAGTTGCGCGCAGGTTACTGCGTGAGGAAAGTCCGAGCAGCACAGAGCAGGATAACGGCTAACGGCCGCCGGGGGCGACCCTAGGGAAAGTGCAACAGAAATAAACCGCCGCTTTTGCGGTAAGGATGGAAAGGCGAGGTAAGAGCTCACCGAGGGGGTGGAGACATTCCCTGCCATGTAAACCCTATCCGCTGCAACATCGACTGAAGGGTTGTTTGCTCGACACAAAACTTCGAAGGATGGCTGGAGCGCACGGGCAACCGTGCGTCGAGATAGATAATTGCCCAAGACAGAACTCGGCTTACGCCCGACTCATCGCATTTTTTGATTTGTATTTGAGGTGTGCCTATGCTGGTGAATATGCGTGATCTGCTGGCGGATGCCCGTGTCGGCGGCTATGCCGTTGGCTCCTTCTCCGTTGCCAATATGGAGATGGTGCTGGGTGTGCTGCAAGCGGCAGAGGAACTGCGCGCCCCGGTGATCCTCCAGATTGCGGAGGTGCGGCTGCGCCAGTCGCCGCTGGAGCTGATCGGTCCCTTGATGGTGGCCGCTGCCCGGCAGGCAAGCGTGCCGGTGGCGGTGCACTTTGACCACGGAAAAACGGAGAAGAAGATCGGCCAGGCGCTGGAGTTGGGCTTTACCTCCGTGATGTTTGACGGCTCTCATCTGCCGCTGGATGAGAATATAGCGGAGACCTGCCGTATTATAGAGATGGCGCGCCCTTACGGTGCTGCCGTGGAGGCGGAGATCGGTTGTGTAGGCGGTTCGGAGGATGGCTCTGAGGAGATCGCTATGCATTGCACGGACCCGGCGGACGCGGTGCGCTTTGAGCAGGAAACCGGGGTGGACGCTCTGGCCATCGCCATCGGTAACGCCCACGGCAATTATAAGGCCACGCCCAAGCTACGGTTTGATATTTTGGCGCAGGTGGCCGAGGATACCCACACGCCCTTGGTGCTCCATGGCGGCACCGGCATTTCGCCGGAGGATTTCCGCCGCTGTGCGCAGACAGGGATCCAAAAGATCAACATTGCCACGGCCACTTTTGACAGCGTGGAGCAGACGGTGCGGGGCGCTTACGACGCCGGTGCTATCGGCGGTTACTACGATCTGCAAGGGGCAGAGGTGCAAGGGGCGTATAAGAACGCCCACCGCCACATTTTGATTTTCGGCACAGACGGCAAGGCATAAACCTGTCGCCTGCGCATAAATTTATGGAGAGGGAACTATGAAGTACATTGAATTTGACAGAACCAAACCGCTGGATTTTATCCCCATCGGCCGCATTGCCATTGACTTTAACCCCACGGATATGTATAAGCCGCTGTCCCAGTCGTCTAACTTTAACAAGTATGTAGGCGGCTCTCCGGCCAATATTGCCGTAGGTCTGGCCCGGCTGGGCTGCAAGGTGGGCTTTTGCGGCTGTGTGTCTGCCGACCAGTTTGGGGACTATGTGGTGGAGTATTTCCAAAATGAGGGGATCGACACCTCCCATGTGACCCGAGCCAAGAACGGCGAGTGCATTGGCCTGACTTTTACGGAAATTCTGTCTAAAGAGCAGTCCTCCATCTTAATGTACCGGGATAATGTGGCAGATTTTTGCCTGGCGCCGGAGGATATTGACGAGGCGTATATTGCTTCTGCTAAGGCCATTGTGATCAGCGGTACGGCGCTGGCCAAGTCTCCGTCCAGAGAGGCCTGCTTAAAGGCCATGATGCTGGCCCAGAAAAACAATGTGCGCATTATCTTTGACATCGACTATCGGGCGTACACCTGGCAGTCCAAGGACGAGATTGCTGTGTATTACAGCTTAGTGGCTCGCGGTGCGGATATTATTATGGGCTCTCGTGAGGAATTTGATCTGATGGAGGGCATTGTGGGCGTAAAAGGCTCCGACCCGGAGAGCGCCCGTTACTGGCAGTCCTTTGGTGCGACGATTTGCGTCATTAAGCACGGCAAAGACGGCTCCACCGCCTACACCAACGACGGCAATTATTACTCCATTAAGCCCTTCCCGGCAGTGGTGCTCAAGGGCTTTGGCGGCGGCGACGGCTACGGCTCCGCTTTTCTGTACAGCCTGCTGCAAGGCAAAGAGATGATCGAGTGTCTGGAGTTCGGCTCCGCCTCGGCCTCTATGCTCATCTCCGCCCACAGCTGCTCGGACGCTATGCCCACCGCAGAGGCAGTGGCGGCCTTTATTAAGAAAAGCAAGGAAGAATATGGCGAAATGGTGGCTCGCGCCTGACGAACCGCCACCCGGAATAAAAAACAGACTCGTATGTAGTGATCCTATATACGGGTCTTTTTATTTTCAAATGGGAGGTTCTGCAATGCAGGCATACAGATGGACGGCAGAGCGGGTGATGCGGGAGCTGAACAGCGCCCCCGGCGGGCTGAGCCGCAAACAGGCGGCTGCCCGGCTGGCAAAACATGGCGAAAACCGGCTGGCGCGGAAAAAGGGCGACAGCCTGTGGCGGCGGTTTATGCTGCAACTATCCGACCCGATGATCCTGGTGCTGCTGGCGGCGGCGCCGTGTCTGCGGTGCTGTGTGTAGTGCACCGGGAATTCCCGGCGGATGTGCTGATCATTATGACCGTGGTGACGGTGAATGCCGTCTTAGGTGTGGTGCAGGAGAGCAAGGCGGAAAAGGCCATTGCCGCCTTGCAGGAGATGACCCCGGCCACCTCTCGGGTGCTGCGGGGCGGGGCAGAGTGTACCGTGCCCAGCCGCACTTTGGTGCCCGGCGATGTGGTGCTGCTGTCTGCCGGTGACCGTATTCCCGCAGACTGCCGGGTGCTGGAGAGCATTGGCCTGCGGGTGGAGGAATCCGCCCTTACCGGCGAGTCCCAGCCGGTGGAAAAATCCGCAGCCCCTTTGTCGGACGATGGGCAGACGCTGCCGCCCTCCGCTTGCAGCAATCTGGTATTTATGGGTGCCAATGTGGTGTACGGCCGCGGGCGTGCTGTGGTGATTGCCACCGGTATGGACACGCAAATGGGACGCATTGCCCACGCCCTGAACACCGCCGGACAGAACGCCACGCCTTTGCAAAAGAAATTGACCCAGCTGTCTAAAATTTTGTCCCTGCTGGTGCTGGCCATCTGTGCCGGGATCTTTGCGTTAGATGTAGGGCGCAGCTTACTGGCAGGCGGGTTGACCTTTAGCGGCGCGCTGTCCACCTTTATGGTGGCGGTGTCTCTGGCGGTGGCTGCCATTCCGGAGGGACTGGCAGCGGTGGTGACCATTGTGCTGTCCATCGGCGTGACCAAAATGAGCCGTCGCCACGCAGTGATCCGGCGACTGACGGCGGTGGAGACCCTGGGCTGTACGCAGGTGATCTGCTCGGACAAAACCGGCACGCTGACTCAAAATAAAATGACCGTTACCGCCCGCACCGGTGTGCCGCCGGAGCAGCTCATGACCGCTATGGCGCTGTGTTCGGACGCCCACCGGGCCGGGGACCGCATGGAGGGTGAACCCACAGAGGTGGCACTGGTGCAGGACGCGGCAGACCTGGGGTTGGAAAAGGCGGCGCTGGAGCGGCAGTACCCCCGGGTGGGGGAACTGCCCTTTGACTCTGCCCGCAAGATGATGACGACGCTCCACCGCACCCCGGAAGGCGTGGTGCAGTACACCAAGGGTGCGCCGGATGTGGTACTGAAACGGTGCACCCACACCTGGCAGCAGGGGAGAGCGGTACCCTTGACTGCGGATCTGCGCTGCCGGATCCTGGACGAAAATCGGCGTATGGCAGACCGGGCGCTGCGGGTGCTTTGCGCTGCAACCAGACAGTACCCGTCCCTGCCGTCTGCCCGGTCGCCGGAGGCACTGGAACAGGGACTTTGCTACCTGGGGCTGGTGGGTATGATGGATCCGGTGCGCCCGGAGGCGGTGGCGGCCATTGCTGCTTGTCGCCAAGCGGGCATTCGTCCGGTGATGATCACCGGCGATCATCGGGATACTGCTGCGGCCATTGCCCGGCAGCTGGGGATCTTGGAGCCGGAGGGGGAGGTGCTCACCGGCGCCCAGCTGAGCCAAATGGACGATCGGGCGTTGGACGATGCCGTTGCCCGGTGCAGCGTGTTTGCCCGTGTGCAGCCGGAGCATAAGGTGCGCATTGTAGAGGCCTTTCACCGGCAGGGGGCTGTGACTGCCAGTGACCGGCGACGGGGTCAACGACGCCCCGGCCATTCAGGCGGCGGATATTGGCGTAGGCATGGGCATGACCGGCACGGATGTGACCAAGAATGTGGCGGATATGGTACTGACGGACGACAACTTTGCCACCATTGTGGCGGCCGTGGAGGAGGGCCGCCGGGTGTATGACAATATCCGCAAGTCTATTCAGTTTTTGCTGTCCTCTAACTTGGCAGAGGTACTCACCATTTTGGTGGCCACTCTGCTGGGCTTTACCATTTTGGAGCCGGTACACCTTTTGTGGATCAATTTGATCACCGATTGCTTCCCGGCGCTGGCACTGGGTATGGAGCGGGGCGAGCCGGAGATCATGCGCCGCCGCCCTCGAGATCCAAAGGACGGCATTTTTGCCGGGGGTATGGGCTTCGATGTGGCCTGGCAGGGACTGCTGGTAACGGCGGTGACCCTGCTGGCTTATTTCAGCGGTCTGCTGCTTACCTGCCCGGTACAAATGGACTGGGCGGCACTGGTACATATTACGGACCCGCTGGCCCATAAAACCGGTATGACCATGGCGTTTTTTACCCTGTCTATGGCGGAGATCTTCCACAGCTTTAATATGCGCTCGCGCCGGGCCAGTTTGTTCTCTATGGGGCAAAACGGCTATTTGTGGGGTGCCATGGTGCTGTCTTTGGTGCTGTCCACGGTGGTGCTGTATGTGCCGGCGTTGGCTGCGGCCTTTGATTTTGTTCCGCTGTCCGGTACAGCCTACGGTGTGTCGATGGCGCTGGCCTGGCAGTGATCCCGGTGGTGGAGCTGGTCAAGGCAGTGCAGCGGGCCGTCCATCGTTAAAACTGCAAAAAAAGTGCGGCAGGCAAGGAAATTTGCCCGCCGCCTTTTTCATTTTAACACTTCCTTTTCCCGCGGTTTTATGCTATGATAAAGGACGGTGATTTGGGTGCAACTCAAAAAGAATGACGAGATTCAACTGAATATAACCGCCCTGACTTCCGAGGGCAGTGCCATCGGGCGCAAGGACGGCGTGCCGATTTTTGTGCGCGGCGGCGTGCCCGGTGATGTGGTTACGGCGCATATCATTAAAGCCAAAAAGAACTATGCTGTTGCCCGGTTGCAACAGGTGCTGGAGCCATCGCCTCATCGGGTGGAGAGTGACTGCCCGGTGTCCGCCCAGTGCGGCGGCTGTGCCTTTCGCACGGTGGATTACGCGGAGGAACTGCGCTTTAAGCAGCAGCGGATCGACGATGCTTTTCAGCGGATCGGCCACCTGGATTTGCAGGTGGAGGGCGTGCTGGCAGCACCCGATACCGTGCGCTATCGCAATAAAGCCCAGTACCCGGTGCAGCTGCAAGACGGCCGACCGGTAGCCGGTTTTTATGCCTATAAGAGCCACCGTGTGGTGCCTACCGGAGATTGCCTGCTCCAGTGTACGGATTTTTCCGCCGGTGTGGCGGCTTGCCTGCAATGGGCGGAAGAATATCAAATTTCCGTATATAATGAGGAGACCGGCACCGGCCTGCTGCGCCACTTGTATTTCCGCAAGGGCCAGGCTACCGGCCAGGTGCTGGCTTGTATTGTGATCAACGGCACGGATCTGCCCGGCGGGGACGCACTTTGCGCCGCCTTGCGTGCCGCTGTGCCCGGTTTGGTGGGCGTGGTGCTAAACAGCAACACCCGGCGTACCAATGTGATTTTGGGTGACCGGGATCGGGTGCTTTGGGGCAAGGGCGAACTGCTGGACAAGCTGTGCGGCAAGACCTTTGCCATCGGCCCCCATGCTTTTTATCAAGTCAACCACGACCAATGTGAACGCTTGTATGCTCTGGCAGGGGATTTTGCCGGTCTGACCGGCGACCAGGTGCTGCTGGATCTGTATTGCGGTGTGGGCACCATCGGCCTGACTTTAGCGGATCGCTGTCGCCGGTTGATCGGCGTGGAGGTGGTTCCCCAGGCGGTGGAGAACGCCCGAGAGAATGCCCGGCGCAACGGCATTGAGAACGCAGAATTTTTGTGTGCGGACGCAGCCGGTGCGGCAACGCAGCTGGCGTCCCAGGGCGTGCGCCCGGATGTGGCCATCGTAGACCCGCCACGCAAGGGCTGCGCGCCGGAGGTATTCGCCGCTATTGATAAAATGGGCATTGAGCGGCTGGTGTATGTGTCCTGCGACCCGGCAACCTTGGCACGGGACTTGGCGCTTTTGGCCACCATGGGCTACACCGCCCGCCGCGCCTGCGGCGTGGACCTGTTCCCTCGCACCCCCCATGTGGAGACCGTGGTGCTGGTGGAGAGGGACGATTGATATGTCAAGAAAGATGGAAAACGGTTTAATGACTAATGATAGCGCTGATGATAATATCGCCGTATCCTCAGTGTCTATGCTTAAGAAAAGTGTGAATAGTCTGGTTACCGCTTGCGAACATTCAATGACAATGATGAATGGAATATGTGGTACGGATTATGTATGCGAAGTACCCATTTACTATATTTCGGATATACATTTGGAGGAGCAGGGCGATTTAAAGGATAAATCATTTCCGCAGATTTATGATTGGCTGTTGTTAAAATGTAGGAATTTAGTGAAATGTTTGCCGGGACAGAAAGGGATTATCTTAATAGGCGGTGATATTGCCAATGATCGCAGATTAGTACATGCGTTTTTGTATGTACTGCATGAATTGATGATTGAAATAACGACGACTATGCCGATTTTTTTATGTGCTTGGCAATCACGAATTGTGGTGCGGAGAGGACGAGCACATTCCGTGTCAGGAGATTTTCAAGTTGTATGAAGAGGACAATAGCTCTTTGGCTACTTTACTTGAGAATGCGCTGTACTATCGATATAAAGGTTTGAGCTGGTCACATAGAGTATTAAAAGAGGAAGAACTCATTTCCATGAGCGAAGCCGATTTGAAAGAACTGTGCGATAGTTCAAGTTGCTTAATATTTGGCGGGTTAGGATTTACAGGTAACAATCCTTGGTATAATGCGAGAGGTGGTGTGTACCAGAGCGTAGTTAGCGAAAGCGAAGATGTGGCTCGTACAGCAAGGTTTAGAGATACCTATAATAAATTGCTGCGATGCGCAGGAGATAAGTGTGTTCTTGTGCTTACCCATACGCCCATTCAAGATTGGAGTGATGACCAGTATAGCACAAACTGGATTTACATAAACGGACACACACATCAGAATCGGATTTCAAAAACGCATAATGGAGCTCGCGTTCTTTCTGACGCACAAATCGGTTATAATCCAAAACCATGGAAGTTTAAGTGTTTGTCCATAGAGGGCGAATACGATCCGTTTGAAAAATGGAGCGATGGCATTTACAAAATTAGTAAAGAACAATATGTTGAATTTTATCGCGGCCGAAATGTTCATATAATTTGTAATCGGCCTGACCAAATATATATGTTGAAACGCAATAATAAGTATATGTTCTTGCAGCAAGGAAAAAGGCTTTATGTTTTGTCCGGTGGGAAACAGTGTGTTGCTGATTTTGAAATATCATATTATTTTGAAAATATGTTGGAATATGCAAACCGGCTTGCACAATTATACTTGCCGCTGAAAAATGTATTGGATCAAATCTCACGAGAAGTGCATTTGTTCGGTGGGCATGGCACGATACACGGTTGCATTGTTGATATTGATCACTATATGCATATTTATCTAAATCCTTTTGATGGTAGCTTGGTCCCTTACTATGCGTTGAATCCTGATTTCAAAACAGTATATAAGAGTACAGAAAAGCTGTTAGAAGCTTATTCAGGGCGATACGGATTGGCTGCAAAGTCATATACAAAAATGTTAAAACAATATACAGCTCTCAAAAAGAAGAAAAAGCTGCCCTTGATTAGCGGCAGGAAAAAATGCTCGGGAAGCGGTTCATCGTCTACCCAACTGGTTACGAGTCGGGCAATGTATTCTCCGTCTGCAAAAATTTATGAATTGCAGTATTTGATAGATAAGAATGTCATTCGCCATTGGCAAGACGATATAATACGGCACAATTTAAATATCAATTGTGCTTTAAGTCGTAATACGAAAAATTGACGAAAGGACGAGGTAAATGAAACTGAAAGACGGTATGGTGCTGGGGCATGTGGATGGCGAGGATTTTGCCATTGCTACCGGCAAGGCCATGAAGCACTTTAACGGTGTGATCCACAACAATCCCACGGCGGCATTTCTGTTTGAACTGCTCCAGACGGAGCAGACGGAGGACAGCCTGGTGGCGGCGCTCACGGAGAAATACGATGTAGACGCAGACACAGCTCGGGCGGATGTGCGTGAAATGCTGGATACCCTGCGGGCTGCCGGGGTGCTGGACTGAGTATGCAGACGATCACCGGAGATCTTTTGCAGGACAGTCTGCTGCACCTGCTCTATTGTGCTTTAAAAGAGGAAAAACCGGCGCTGCCTACGGATTTGAACTGGGAGGCGCTGTTGCAGTTGGCCAATCGCCAGCAGGTATACAACACCGTGCTGCCGGTGCTGGAAAAGGCGGCGGTGCTGCCGCCGGAGCAGCTGCAGCGTTGGAACGACTATCGCTTAACGGAGCTGCAGCGTACCCTGTATGTGAACAGCCAGCGACAAGCCGTTTGTGCGGATTTGGAGGCGCAGAACATTCGTTATATGTTCTTAAAGGGCTTGGTTCTGCGGGCGCTTTATCCCCAGACCATGATGCGCCAAATGAGCGATAATGATATTCTGTTCGACCCCGATCGGCGCGGCGATCTGGCCAAGATCATGCGTGAGCACCAGTTCACCTTAACGGTGGCTACGGACAAGTCAGATGATTACTATAAAGAACCCAACTGCCTGATCGAGTTCCATCGAGAGTTGTTTAACCACACCGATTTGCAAACTGCCTTTCCGGCGGCGCTGGTGTGGCAACATGCGGTGCCGGACCCGGATCATTCCTGCTGCTACCGTATGTCCCCGGAGGATAATTATCTGTTCACTCTGGGCCATATGTACAAGCACTATATTATGGAGGGCTGCGGCGTTCGATTCCTTTGCGATATGTATTTGCTGCGCGCCAAGCAGCCGCAGATGAATATGAAATATGTGGAGTCTATGGTGTCGAAGATGGGGATCTCCTCCTTTCACCAAACGGTGATCGGTTTGGCGGAGGCTGTGTTTGCCGGCGGCGAACTGACTGACGACGGCCGGCAACTGTTGAACGATATGTTTTCCGGTACCGTTTACGGCAAGGGCAAGACCATGGCGGAGAAAGTGGACGAGCACGGCGGCAAAGGACGCTATATTCTCTCTCGCCTGTTTCCCAAAGTATCCATTATGAAAAACACCTACCCGGTGCTGGACAAATGCCCCGTTTTGCTGCCTTTCTATTATCTTGTGCGGTTGTTCAGCCGCCTGCGGCATCGAAAAAAAGAAATTCGCAGCGAGGTTCGCCAGCTAAAGAACAGCAAAGGGGATCGGCTGTGATAAACGTACTTTTTGTAGGTCTGGGCGGCTTTGTGGGTGCAATACTGCGCTATCTGCTTGGACTGATCCCGGTGCGCCAAACGCCTTTTCCCATTATCACCCTGTGCATCAACGTGCTGGGCACCTTTGGAATTGGGCTGCTGGCCGCATTGTGTGAAAAGCATAAAATCAATTCCCAGCCGCTGCTGCTGTTTTTGAAGGTGGGGCTTTGCGGCGGGTTTACCACATTTTCCACCTTCTCGTTGGAGACCTATGACCTGCTGAGCAGCGGGCGCACGGCACCGGCGATCTTGTATGCGCTGCTGAGCGTAGGCTTGTGCCTGCTGGCCATCTTCGGGGCCCGGGCGCTGATTCATTGACTTTCGGAGGAAGACCATTGGCTGTAAAGAAAGAGAACATTCGCAATTTTTCCATCATTGCCCACATTGACCACGGCAAGTCCACTTTGGCGGACCGACTGTTGGAGCTGACCAGCTCTGTGCAGCAGCGGGATATGCAGGAGCAAATTCTCGATGATATGGACCTGGAGCGGGAGCGGGGCATTACCATTAAGGCGCATGCAGTGACGCTGGGCTATGACGCCAAAAACGGCGAGCACTATGAGTTTAACTTGATCGACACCCCCGGCCATGTAGACTTTAACTACGAGGTCAGCCGCTCGCTGGCGGCTTGCGAGGGCGCGATCTTGATTGTGGACGCCTCTCAAGGTGTAGAGGCGCAGACCCTTGCCAACACCTACCTGGCTTTGGATCACGACCTGGACATTATGCCGGTGATCAACAAGATCGACCTGCCGGCAGCGGACCCGGAGCGGGTGGCCCAGGAGGTAGAAGAAGTGGTGGGTATTCCCTGTATGGACGCCCCCCGCGTGTCTGCCAAGACCGGGCAGAATGTGGAGGAGGTGCTGGAGCGGATTGTGACGGAGATCCGCCCGCCGGTTGCCAACGACAATGCACCCCTGCGCGCGCTGATCTTTGACTCGGTTTATGACAGCTACCGTGGCGTGATCGTGTATGTGCGAGTCATGGACGGCAAAATCAAGGCCGGCGATACCATGCGCATGATGGCCACCGGTGCCCAGTTTACCGTGGTGGAGGTGGGTCGTATGCGGGCCACTTCCATGGAGAATACCGGCGTGCTCTCCTCCGGCGAGGTAGGCTATATTACCGCGTCCATCAAGACCGTTTCCGACGCCCGGGTGGGCGATACCATCACTTTGGCAAATGCGCCGGCAGCGGAGCCGCTGCCCGGTTACCGCAAGGTGAACCCAATGGTGTTCTGCGGTGTGTACCCGGCAGACGGTGCAGATTATGAGGCCCTGCGAGACGCGCTGGAGAAGCTGCAGCTTAATGACGCGTCCCTAAGCTATGAGCCGGAGACGTCCGGCGCCCTGGGCTTTGGCTTTCGCTGCGGCTTTTTGGGTCTCCTGCATTTGGAGATCATTGAGGAGCGCCTGGAGCGAGAGTACAACCTGGATCTGATTACCACCGTGCCCTCGGTGATCTACAAGATCCACATGACCGACGGCACCATGGTGGAGATCGACAATCCCACCAATTACCCGGATCCGTCCCTGATTGACTACTGCGAGGAGCCGTTTGCGGACTGCAATATTTATGTACCCAGCGAGTTTGTGGGCACCATTATGGATATGTGCCAGGATCGGCGGGGGATCTTTAAAAATATGAGCTATATCACCCCGGATCGGGTAGATATTCATTACGAGCTGCCGCTAAATGAAATTATCTATGATTTCTTTGACGCACTTAAATCCCGCACCCGTGGCTATGCTTCCTTTGATTATGAGATCAAGGAATATCGCCGCTCGGATTTGGTGAAGGTGGATGTGCTGCTCAATGGCGATACCATCGACGCGCTGAGCTTTATTATCCACCGGGACAAGGCTTACCAGCGGGGGCGCCGCATTGCGGAGAAGCTCAAGGAGCATATCCCGCGGCATTTGTTTGAGATACCGGTGCAGGTGGCTATCGGTGGCAAGGTTATTGCCCGCGAGACGGTAAAAGCCCTGCGCAAGGATGTGTTGGCCAAGTGCTACGGCGGCGATGTGACCCGTAAGAAAAAGCTGCTGGAAAAGCAGAAAGAGGGCAAAAAGCGTATGCGCCAGTTCGGTCAGGTGGAGGTGCCCCAGGAGGCCTTCCTGGCAGTGCTCAAACTCTCCTCCGACGACGAGTAAAGCAGAAATATAAAAAATCCCACCCGATACAGGTGTTGCCTGCTCGGGTGGGATTTTTTGCTATTTCATTCGGGTTATGCGGTTGCGGCGGACTTTGTAGGCGGTGCGGGAGAGATGGATCATGGGCAGGTCGGCGGCGTTGTCGGTATAGAATGCGTCCGGTACGGCGCTTGCTCCAAAGCATTTGCGAAAAGCGGACACCTTATTGGCGCTGAAGTTGATATACTCCACCGTCAGGGTTTGGCGGTCCACCACGGAGCAGATACAGTGCTGCACCCCAAGGCGGCGGCACACCTCGTCCATAATCAAATTCAGCGAGGCGGTGACGATCACATCGTCCTTTTCCGGGTGATACCAGGCTTTGATCTTGCGCATATGCCCGTCCCAAAAGTCTCGGACCAGCCCTTCTGGGTCATCAAAGCTGCTGAGGTATTGGGCGGCGTGCTTGCGTCCGGCCTGCTCCAAGTCTGCCATGGTGGTGCGCCCCAACTTATAGCGCAGCAGGTGATACAGCACCACCGGCACATAGCGTGCTACCTTTGGATTGCGGCGCAGGCTGAACAGGTAAAAGTCAATGACGCTCTCACCGTCATAAATGGTATTGTCAAAATCAAATACGCGCATAAAAATCCCCCTTGGTACTTTCAGTATAACACAAAGCGCCAAAGGGGGACAGTTTTTTATTTTTTGCCGCCCAAGTGGCGGCCGAGGTAGCCCAGCAGCAGAATGTCCTCGTCCGTTAAGGCGCTGCCGTCGCCGGGTTCCGGTTGTTCTTCTTCCTCCGGCTCCAGGGTCAGGGTCAATTCCCATTCCTCCGGCGGGTTGTTTTTGTCCTGCTGCTTTTTCATACCATGACCTCCCTTGCACTCTTACTGTAACACAAAAAGCCACCGGGTGCAAATGACAGGGAGAATTATAGGACAGAGAAATGGCGCTGCCCGGTACAGCCGACATTTACTTTTAGTTGTTTTTTTCGCTTTTTGGCATGGCACGCAGGGCCTTGCGGAATTCAAAGAAGAAAAGAACGCCGGTGAAGGCCACGGCCAGCACATCTGCCACCGGCTCCGCCATAAAGACAGCCTTGGTTAGGTCGGCAGTGTACAGGTGGGGCATCATGTAGATCAGCGGCAGCAGCAGAATAAACTTGCGCATCACCGCCACGATGATGGACGCCTTGGCGTTGCCCAGGGCGGTAAATGTCATTTGACAGGCGATTTGAATACCAAACAACCCCAGCGCCAGAGTGTAAATACGCAACATCGGCTTGGTAAAGGCCAGCAATTCTGCGTTAGAGGTGAAGATGGCGGCAAACACGCCGGGGAACAGCTGGATCAGCAGGCAAAAGATCATGGCGTAGCAAACGCTGCAAATGAGCAGCAGTCGGTATGCGCGGCGTACGCGGTTGCTGTTGCCGGCACCGTAATTGTAGCTGATAATGGGTTGGGCGCCTTGTGCCAGTCCTTGCAGCGGCAGCATGGCAAACTGCATGACACTGGTGAGAATGGTCATGGCACCCACTGCCAGATCGCCGCCGTATTTCAGCAGTGAGGTGTTAAAGCATACGGAGATCACGCTCTCGCTGGCCTGCATGACGAACAGGGCACTGCCCAGCGCCAGACAGGGGAGAATGACCTTGGCGTGCAGACGCAGATTGCACCGGCGAATGCGGATAAAAGTCTTTTTGCCAAATAAAAAAGACAGCACCCACAGGCAGGACAGTCCCTGGGACAGCACGGTAGCCAGTGCGGCGCCTTGCACACCCATGTGGAAGCCGAAGATAAACAGCGGATCCAGTGCTGTATTGGCAACGGCGCCGATGAGCACCGAGAGCATACCTACCTTAGCGAAGCCCTGGGCGGTGATAAAGGCGTTCATGCCAAGGGTCAGCTGCACGAATACGGTGCCCAAGGCGTAAAGGTTCATATAGGCCGCACTGTAATCAATGGTGTTGGTACTGGCGCCGAATGCCAGTAGCAGCGGCCGGTTCCAGATGAGTACCACCGCTGTCAGCACCGCAGACACCAGCAGTTGCGTGACAAAGCAGTTGCCCAAAATCTGCTCGGCTTCTGCCGTTTGCTTCTTGCCTAAGGCGATGGAGGCCCGAGGTGCGCCGCCGTTGCCCACCAATGCCGCAAAGGCGGAGATGATTAGGATCAGCGGCATACACACGCCCACCCCGGTAAGCGCCAGCGCGCCCTCGCCGGGAATATGGCCGATGTAAATGCGGTCCACCACATTGTAAAGCATATTGATCAGTTGGGCGGCTACTGTGGGCAGGGACAGCTGGAGCAGCAGTCGTCCGATGGGCCGGGTGGCTAAAAAATCTTTGCTTTGTTCCATAGTCGTCAACTCATTTCTGCAATCTAAGCGTACTTAATTATAACACGACGAACGGCGGTGTCAAGGCGCGGATTTTGAACATGGGTCACTTATGCGGCGAATGCAGCAATGTGTCGAACATACAAAATTCACAATTTGCGCGGTTCAAAGCGTTTACATTATGGTGAAAATATGGTAAAATAGACGGCGTGAAAACGCACATATTTTTATTTCACTCTTTACCCGATCCGACGCGCTGCGCCCGGTCGGAATTTCAGAAATGGAGAATGAGTATGCATTTGATTCCCAATCCCCGCGCATATCAGGCGTTGGACGGCGCCTTCACCTTGCAGGATGGCGAGAAGGTGAAGAGCGAACTGCGTATTCCTTTGGTACGCACCACCACCCGGGAGGCACGGATTATTGTCACCCGCAACCCGGCGTTGCAAAAGGAAGCCTATACCTTGAATGTGACCCCGGAGAAGGTGCACATCACCGCCGCTACGCCAATCGGTGCTTACTATGCGCTGCAATCCCTGCGTATTTTGGCGGATTATGATATCGGCGGGCGTACGGTGCCCTGCTGCAGCATTCACGATGCTCCCCGTTGGGGCTGGCGCGGTATGAGCCTGGACGAGAGCCGCCACTTCTTTGGCAAAGAAGAAGTCAAGCGACTGCTGGATATGCTCTTTATGATGAAGCTCAATGTGTTCCACTGGCACCTGACGGACGATCAGGGTTGGCGCATTGAGATCAAAAAATATCCGCGCTTAACGGAGATCGGCTCTAAGCGCACCTGCACCCAGGTGGACGGCTGGCATACTTCTCATATGGTCAACGAGCCTCATGAGGGCTTTTATACCCAGGAGGATATTCGGGAGATCGTGGCCTATGCCAACGCCCGGGGCATTATGGTTGTGCCGGAGATTGATATGCCTGCCCATTTTGCGGCGGCGCAGGCAGCTTATCCCTGGTTGGCTTGTCGAGAACTGGAACGCGAGGTGCCCGGCTACTTTGGCGGTCGCGTGCCTACATTGCACGGCGTAATGGACTGGAACCGCTCTGCCTGCCTGGGCAAGGAGAGTACCTTCCAGTTTATCTTTGATGTGATTGATGAAGTGTGCGAACTGTTTGACGCGCCTTACTTCCATATTGGCGGCGATGAGGCGCCCAAGGACGAATGGAAGAAGTGTCCCCACTGCCAGGCGAAGATGAAAGAGATGCACCTAAACGATGTGGAAGAGCTGCAAGGCTGGGTTCAACAACCGGGGTGCTGGAATATGTAAAGCAGAAGGGTAAGCGCCTGATCGGCTGGAATGAGATTTTGGCCGCCGGCAATTTGGACCCGTCTGTGATCGGTCAATACTGGACCCCCAAGCGGGATAAGAATGTGGAGCGGCATATTGCCCGCGGCGGCGATGTGATCCTGAGCAATCACCGCAGTTTTTACTTTGATATGACCTACGGGCAGTACCCGTTGAGCTATACATACGATTTCGACCCGGGTCGTTATCATATTCTGCCTCGTTCCTATGACCATGTGCTGGGCGTAGAGGCTGAGGTATGGACCGAGTGGATCGACAAGCGTCCAAAACTGGATCTGAATGTGTACCCCCGTATGCAGGCTCTGGCAGAGGTTGCCTGGTCGGCCGAAGAGAGAAAAAAATACGCGGACTTCAAAGAGCGACTGGAGGCCTTTAAGCCTACGCTGGACGCCTTGGGAATCGGCTATGCTGTAACCAGCGTGGCGGAGCCGGGCACCTTCCAGCGGCAAAAGCCCCGCCGTTTGTTCTACTGCGGCGACACCCATTATGAGTTGAAGCTCAACGAAGAACGCAAAGCAAAAGGAGAAAAATAAGTATGAAATTTAGCCAATTTCCCCAGCAGGTGATCGACGAAAATGTGGATTACACAGTCAAGGAGATCACCAACATCATTAAGAAGTACGGTCCCCGGGAGTCCGGCAACAGCAACTGCCTGGCTGCCGAGAAGCACATCAAAAAAGAGATGGATCCCTTCTGTGACGAGACCCACTTTGAAAGCTACAAAATGGCGCCTAAGGCCTTTTTGCACTTTACAAAAATCGTCAGTGTAGCCATCATCCTGG
>ENA-OQCO01000060-OQCO01000060.1-human-gut-metagenome-genome-assembly--contig:-NODE-60-length-57436-cov-3.492436_pt1 | contig 57436 bp, 58 predicted proteins | sample MGYA00242500_ERZ504582 | MGnify/ENA primary metagenome ERZ504582 (study PRJEB26092, sample SAMD00036346) | human gut metagenome | host: Homo sapiens | study: EMG produced TPA metagenomics assembly of... | reverse complement strand
CGAATAATGCCTTTTCAAGTTTTTTCTTGACAAGGCTTGGTTCGTCATACTCATTTTTAGCTTTTAGCATCTACGTTTGATTGTAGGTGCTTTTTTTATTTTCTCTATACTACAACATAATATCGATTTTGTTGCAAAAGAGGGAGTCTTATTATGAGCTTTTACAATGTGGTTTTAGATGTGTTAAAACAAGATGAGCGTTTTTTTACAGATGACGGGCAGTTGCTTCGTAATGCTGTATATGAAGCGGCAATGCAGATGGACGCAAGGTTGATTAAAGCATTGTATGATAATGAAGGAACAAGAAAACACTTTTTTACTGATATTGACGGTATTGCCGTTTTTGATAAAATCGGATTCGGTTGGGTAATAAATAATCGTGAATTTTTGCCGGACTCCTATACCCGTTATAAAAACAAAATCGGGCTTGTAAATAATAGAGGCGAGTATATTTCCGCATCTAACGATGTAGAACTTGTTTTTCCATATAAAGATTGTGTGTTAGAGGGCGGACAGACAAAAGAAGATCAAAAACGCAGTGAAATTTTCTATAACGAAACGCTTGCACCTGACGAAGTGGACAGGCTTCTTTATCCAAAAGTATTTACAAACGCTAAAAGATATACCGCCGACGGTGTGCAAAATATTCATGAATTTTCAGATGATGACAACTTGATTATTAAGGGTAATAATTTGTTGGCAATTTCCTCACTTCTTGCAAAATACGAGGGAAAAATTAAGTTAATTTATATTGATCCGCCATACAACACAAACAATGACACATTTGGGTATAATGATAAATTTAATAGAAGTTCTTGGCTTGCTTTTATGAAAAACCGTTTGGAGATTGCAAAACAATTACTATCAGATGATGGTGCAATTTATGTTCAACTTGATTATCATCAAGTTCATTATGCAAAGGTACTTATGGATGAGGTTTTTGGCGAAGATAATTTCCAAAGAGAAATAATTTGGCGTATTGGTTGGATTTCAGGCTATAAAACGAAAGACAACAACTGGATTCGTAATCACGATACAATTTTATTTTACTCAAAAAATAATGCTACCCTTGATTTCAAAAAATATTATATTCCAAAATCAGATTTTAAAACTATTGCTAATTCAAATGCAGAGCGTTACCCAATTGAGGATGTTTGGAATGGCAACGAATATGACGATTTGAACAGCATTGCTATTGTTTCTTTTTCTGGAGAAACTGTATCTAAAATGTTAAATCCTGAAGATGAAGTAAAGGGACAAAAATCCGAAAAATTAATTGAAAGAATAATAAAGGCTCATACCAATGAGGGAGATATTGTATTAGATTTCTTTGGCGGAACAGGTACTACAGCGGCTGTTGCACATAAATTACATAGACAATATATTGTATGCGAACAGTTGGATAAGCATATTGACATTATGCTCAGAAGATTAGACAAAGTAATTGAAGGTGAACAAAGCGGCGTATCAAAACGTAATAATTGGCAAGGTGGGGGTTCTTTCGTATATTGCGAACTTGCAAAATTGAATCAGAATTATGTTGACGCCATTGAGAAAGCAACGACGAATGAAGAATTGACAAAGCTCTATGCCGATATACTTGAAACTGGCTTTATCAGTTACAAAGTTAACCCAACGGATATTGATACAAATTCAGAGGAATTTATTAAATTGTCTATTGATGACAAAAAGAAACTTCTTATGGAATTACTTGATAAAAATCAACTTTATGTTAATTACTGCGACATTGATGATGAAACATACGGAATTTCAGAAGAAGATAAAGCCTTTACAAAGAGCTTTTACGAGGAGGTATAAAAATGCCGTTCCTTTATGAAAAAATAGATACATTGCGTGAAGTGGGCGTATCTAAAGAGTTACCGAAATATATACCTGAAAACCTAAATCCGAATTTTGAATTGCGCCCATATCAGAATAACGCTTTTGAAAATTTTATTACATATTTTGAAAGTGATAAACTGTGCCAAAAGCCTACGCAGACGCTTTTTCATATGGCGACAGGTTCCGGCAAAACACTTATTATGGCGGGACTGATACTGTACTTGTATAAGCACGGCTACCGTAATTTTTTATTTTTCGTCAATCTCTCTAATATTGTTCAAAAAACAAAAGAAAATTTTTTGAATAACGGTTCAAGTAAATATCTTTTTTCGGAAGAATTATCATTGACGGTGAAAAAGTGCCGATTAAGGAGGTTACAAATTTTCAGTGCTGCGATAATAATGCTATAAATATTTGCTTCACTACCACGCAGGGACTTCATTCGGATATGTGGGGAGTAAAAGAAAATGCACTTTCGATTGATGATTTTGTAAATCAAAAAATAGTGCTTATTTCCGATGAAGCACACCATTTGAATGCCGATACAAAAAAGATGAGCAAAGACGAAGAAGCAAGTTGCAAAAGCTGGGAATATACAGTTCATCATATTTTTAATGCCCATCGAGATAATGTACTGCTTGAATTCACTGCAACCTGCGATATTAAAAATCCGTTGATAAAGGCAGAATACGAGAATAAAATAGTTTTTGATTATCCGCTTTATAAATTCCGTTTGGACAGATATTCAAAAGAAATTAAAACGCTGCGTTCGGATTTGGCGGTTGAAGACCGCGCTTTACAAGCATTGATATTAAGCCAGTATCGATATAAAGTTTTTCAGGATTATCGTCAAAATGTAAAACCGGTTGTATTTTTTCAATCAAGATTGGTAAAAGAAAATGCTGCGAATATGGAAACCATAGTAAATATGGTAAAAACGCTTTCGGGAGAAAAAATCAAAAATTTGTTTGAGCAATCAACAAGTGAGATTATTGCCAAAGCACACAGATACTTTCTTGAAAACGGTATATCCTACGATGAAGTTGCGACTGAATTAAAAGACGATTTTTCGGAAGAGCACTGCATTTCTGCGAACGACAATCAAGATGTGGAAAACAAGCAGATAATGCTTAATTCGCTTGAAGATAAAACCAACCCATATCGAGCAGTTTTTGCGGTTGACAAACTCAACGAAGGATGGGATGTTCTCAACCTTTTTGATATTGTTCGTTTGTATGAAACCCGTGATGGGAAAAATGGCGTTCCCGGCAAAACGACAATGAAAGAAGCACAGCTTATCGGTCGCGGGGCTCGTTATTGTCCCTTCAAAATTACAGAAGAACAGGAAAAATATCAGCGAAAATATGACAATGATATAGATAATCCACTTCGAATTTGTGAAACACTATATTATCATTGTTGGAATGAACCTCGTTACATAAGCGAATTGCATACCGCTTTGCGTGAAATCGGTATCGACTTGGACAAGACTGTAACAAGAAATTATGTACTCAAGGAAGAATTTAAGCAAGATGATTTATACAAAAACGGATATGTTTTTGCGAATGATCGCCTTTTGAAAAGCCGAAATGAAGTTATAGGATTGTTGCCGTCTGTAAGAGATAAAATATTTAATGTTTCTATCGCTACCGGGCGTTCAGGCGAAGATGTTATTATGGATGATAATTCATCACTAGATAACAATCCGGACACTTTTACTTATAAAACTACAATAGGTAAAATTGCGGACATAAATTATGCGATTGTTTATAAGGCTTTATGTAAATACAGTATTTTTAAATTCAATATATTAAAATCGTATTTTCCAAATTTGAAATCAACTAAAGAATTTATTTATGAAAAAAATTATTTGGGAGATATTAAAATTCATATTATATCAAAATATAAAATTCCTAATACTGATGTTCTATACAATGCCTGTTTGAAGGTTCTCGGAAATATTGCTGAAAGCATATCGGGTATCGAGGAAACATATGAGGGAAGCAAGGATTTCACAGTAAGATATATTCACGATGTATTCAAAGACAAAAGATGCAATTATATAGACCCTCACGACGGCGGAATAGGAATATCACAAAACGACAGCAGTGTTCCTATAGCTTGGAAAATGGATCTATCAAAAGAAGATTGGTTTGCTTTTGAAGACAATTATGGCACAAGTGAGGAAAAGGCTTTTGTTGCATACTTTAAAACATATATTGATGATTTAAAAGACAAGTATGATAAGGTATATCTTGTTCGCAATGAACGTCAGCTTGCAATCTATTCATTTGACGGCGGTGAACGCTTTGAGCCTGATTATCTTCTTTTTCTGCATACACAAAAAAATGATAGTTATGAGCAACTACAAGTTTTTATTGAACCAAAAGGAGCACATCTTATCGACAAAGATCGTTGGAAAGAGGATTTTCTTTTACAAATTGAATCTAAAGCAATCCCTGTAACAAAATTTGCAGACGACAACAAATATAAAATTTGGGGGTTCCATTTCTTTAACAGAGATGAGCGCTCTGTTGAATTTGATAATGATATGATAAAACTATAAAACAATTTTATCAGCGATAACAGGTCTTAGTGTGTCCCTAATGAAGCGTTTGGCAGCATAGACACCCAAATACATTGTCTCCTGTTATTCATAACAAAGCAAAAGCAGCTTATTTGGACGAATTGCTTTGTGTTATGAATCTGGCAATTAAATTAAACCACAGCATTCTGATTTTTGTATGCTGTGGTTTTTACTATAAATTGTTTTTTGCTTAATTTAGGTTCAAAATAAATTTATTGTAATTATCCATATCTCGAATTGTTTGAGCTTGCACTTTGCTGGTCAGGATATGAAGGATGTAATATAAATTTTAATTTGTTTAATACATTCATCAAGTCATATTTGATAATACAAATCTTGATACAAATGTTGACTGGGAGGCTTTGTATTACAGCAACAATGGCAGACTCGGTTGGCTTGAATACAACATCAAAAGAGCATTGATGTTTGAATGTGATAACGAGGAAGAACAACAACTGAGTATCAGTGAAGTCAAAGAAACTGTTGAGCATATCATATACTACGATAAAGTTAAAGATGAAATTTTGAATTATATTGCTATAACATTGTAATTTAACGATTTATATTAGTAAATTAATATCAAAACTTGTAATTGTTTTATATATGTGATATAATTTTGTAAATAAATATCTGGAGAAAATAATTTATGGATAATTTTACTGTACTATCGATACCTGAGATTTCTAATGAAAGACAAATTTGGCTTATTAGAACTAATGGTGGTTTATATTATAATGATTTTACAACTAATAAATATGTTGCACTTGGTTGGGATGCCGTGTCAGTTGACTTGTTGTTAAACAGTAGTATTAGTAATGATGCAAAAAAAGAAAAGATTAATGAATTATATCCAGATGAAAAAAGGCCTGGCTTAATTTTTAGTCAACTATATAATTTCCATTGTGTAATGAATAATGGTGATCTAGTATTAATTCCTTCAGAGGGTACTAAGTTTATTCGTGTAGGAATTTTGGGTGAAACAGTGGAAGAAGTGTCCCATATAAATAATTCTAATGAAGAATATGCTGTTTGTTCTTATACACATAAAAGAAAAGTTAAGTGGTTCAGTGAAATAGATGTTAGTCGAGATATTTATTTAAGCAAAATAATGAAAGTTCAACAAACTATTTCTAACATAACCAAATATGCTGACTATATTTATAGAAATATTTACTCATGTTATATTGTAGATGATTTTATACATTTATCATTACAAAAAACAAGTTCATCAGATTTGGAAATGAAAAGTAATGTTGAATTGCAAGCTTCAATATTGGAGATTGTTGATATTTTTTATGAGTTATACGGAGAGGATGAATCTTATAAAAAAATCACAATTAAAACAGCAGTTGGTTCTCCTGGATTTATTGAAGTTTTACTTAATTGTGCGGTACCAACTACAGTTTCAGTTTTATTTATTGTGAATACTATTTTAGGAAAATTAAAAGATTCAGATGGTAGCACAAAAAATGGAATTATTGGACTAATTGATGAAATAAATAAATTGTGTAATGATCATATTGACAGAAAAAAGAAAATAGCCGAAACTAAAGTTATAGAGGAAAATATTCAATTAGATAAAAAGTTGAAGCAAGCACAAATTGATAAAATTAATGCGGAAACTAGAAAAATCAATGCGGAAGCTGACGCATTAGAACAAAGTTTGATACCTTCAAGCCAAAAAATAGAAAAAGCAGTTGAAGATTTGGAAAAGACAAGTAAAAAATTAAAAGATATTACAGACAAAAATAGTATCGAATGTCATAAAAATATAGACTTGGCAAGTTAATTGTTAAAGCAGTCCTGATTTCAGGACTGCTTTTTTATGACTTGATACCTTTGTTGCAAAGAGTTATAACACACAGCAAAGGAGGTTGATAAAATGACAGGAATTATATATGCACGATATTCAAGTGATAATCAGCGTGAAGAAAGTATTGATGGACAAATTCGTGAATGCAAGGAGTTTGCCGAGAAGAATGATATTCGTATAATTGATACATATATTGACAGAGCGTTATCTGCAAAAACGGACAATCGTCCGTCATTTCAGCAGATGATTAAGGACAGTTCCAAAGGTCTGTTTGATGTTATAATCGTTTGGAAGCTTGACCGTTTTGCCCGTAATCGTTATGACTCGGCGCATTATAAAAACATTTTGAAAAAGAACGGCGTTAAGGTTATTTCTGCAACCGAAGCGATTTCAAGCGGTGCAGAAGGTATTTTGCTTGAGTCTATGCTTGAAGCTATGCCGAGTATTATTCTGCCGAACTTGCAGAAAAAATCAATCGCGGCTTAACCGAAAATGCTTTGAAATGCAAATATAACGGTGGCTCTGTCGCTTTTGGTTATATGATTGATGATGAGCAACATTTTCAAATCAATCCGACTCTTGCTCCTGTTGTTTTGAATATTTTTAATGATTATATTTCCGGTAAAACGCAGAAAGAAATCCGAGATGAACTGAACAACAAAGGCTTGAAAAATGCTAACGGTCGAAAATTTACAATAAATAATATTTCTAAAATATTGACCAACCGTCGTTATATTGGTAATTATATTTATAAGGATGTTGTTATTGAAAACGGAATTCCTGCCATTGTTCCAAATGATGTTTTTGATAAGGTGCAGGAAATGATAGCCGTTAACAAGCGTGCGCCGTCAAGACATAAGGCGGTTGATGACTACTTGTTGACAACTAAATTATACTGCGGCAAATGCAAATCGTTTATGGTTGGTGAAAGCGGAAATGCCCGTGGCAGAAGATACAGTTATTATAAATGTGTTAACACCAAGCGTAATAAAACATGTGATAAAAAGGCGGTTAAAAAAGATTGGATAGAAGATATTGTTATTTATCAAGTTATGAAATTCATCAATGATGATTTGCTTGTTGAAATGTTAGTAAACAAGATTTTGTCTATTCAAGGTAAAGAAAGCCCAATGTTGAAATCTCTTAAAAAGCAACTTTCGCAAACCGACACAGCCATTGAAAATATGCTTAATGCTATTGAGCAAGGCATAATAACAAAATCGACAAAAAAGCGACTTGATGAACTTGAAAGCACAAAAGAAAATTTAGAAACGGAAATCGCAAAAGAAAACATATCACATCCGTTATTGACAAAAGAGTTTTTATATTTGTGGTTTGACGGGTTCAAAAATTTTGATGTGAATAAACTTGAAAATCGAAAAATGCTTATAGACACATTTGTTAATTCCGTTGTGCTTTATGATGACAGAATAGATTTTTATTTCAATTTCAAAGATAATGCTAAAAGCCTGACATTATCAGAGCTTAATACCGTTTCGGATTTATCATCTTCATCTCCACCATAAAAGCAGGCGCACCCGGCGGGTGCGCCTGCTTTGTATTTATTCTTTCGTAGCGCGTACATCCATTCCTCCGGCAGCGCCTGCCTTTACAACAGACAACAGCAAGCGGTTTTACCAGCTGCCGCCGCCTCCGCCGCCAACACCGCCGCCGGTAAAGCCACCGCCTCCGCTCACAAAGGAACCGGCTTTGCCGCCGGGCTGAGAAACCATACTGTCGTTGGCTGCCCGCAGGGTATCCCGCAACATACGATCAAAAAGCACATAGCTCCACACATCGGTCCCGTTATACCACCGAGGCGGCTGCATGGCGATGGACTCGAACTTCTTGATCCACTTGTCGCTGACCCCAAGGGCGTAAGTATAGGGCAGAATATGATAGAAATACTCCGGGTCCTGCTCCACCAGCGCCTCTAACTTCTCTTTCTCCGCCGTTACCAAAAAGCTGCGAAAGCCCTGGATCTGTGCCAGGGTTTTGGCGCCCTCATCCGTGCGCCGCAGCATACAGCAAGCGGGGATCAGCCCCAGCGCCAGACACAGGGTGCCCGCCAGCATAGCATAGAGAATACTCGGCGCCAAAGTCAGAGAGTCGCCCAGCGCCCGGTGGCTGAAATAGGCGCCGCCGGCTGCGCTCAGCGCCAGCAGTACAAAGGACAACAACTTCAAATAAATACTGGTTTTGTCAAAAAAGCGACTGCGGCTCTCCGTACTGTTCAGGTCGGCCCGTATGGTGCCCACCGTTTCATAAAAATGGTTTTTCAGCTGTTTATTATCTGTGCGGGTGCGACCGTCGGGGAACAGACCGTCCATAAATACGGCTAAGTTGGTATCCTGCCCCACATAGCCATGGCATTTGGTGAGCACAAAGTCTCGCTTGCGCTTGCCGGGGTGAATCGCAATATGATTGCGCTGCGCCAGGTACACCAGCAGGGACAGCACCATCTCATTGGTGGCCTTGCCCTTGTACCACAGACCCACCTCCGCGCTGTTCAGTCCTTTCGGCGGATAAAACTCCACCGTGGGCGCATAGCGCTTATCCCGGCCGAACTTCAAAAACAGTACCAGCACGATCAGCGCTGCCAGCGCCGGCAAAACGGCGATCATAGCAATGGTCAGGTTATACTTGGTATTATCGAACTTAAAATACCCATCCGGCAGGATCAGGCGCAAGGTCAGCCCCTCACCCGGTGCCAGCGCCTGCGTAACCGTGCCGCTGATGGTACGGTCCTGCACGGTGTAGGTTACATTTTGGGTTCCGGAGGTGCCATAGCTGCCGGTGCTCAGACCCAGCTTGGCCGGGTCAAAATCCTTCGGCATAGTCACTGAGAACTGCACCCGGCGGATATAGGTGTCCCACCCGGTGCCCACCAGATTATAATACAGCTCGTCCGCGTTCTTTACCGTGTCCAGCCCCAAGTCGTAGTTGTAGCGAATGGTATAGGTGTGGGGGCCGGTGATGGTCTCATCCTCGCTGCCCAGGCGCAGCACATACTTGTCGTTGCTGACCTCATGGCTGCATTCGTCCGCACCGGTGTCCACATGACTGACCCGGGCAGTGACCACGGCGGTAGAGCCGTCCGTACGGGTCAACTGGTTGCGCAGGGGCAGGTAGCGATAAATGCCGTGGCGTGCTTCATTAAAATACACCTGATAGGTCTCCGTTACCGCCAGCACATTGTATTCACTGACCACCACTTGCATTTGGCAGTCGGTGACCACATAGGGCTCCTGGGCGTACTGGGACAAAAAATCGGACTCGTCCGGCGTGGCTGCCAGGGCGTAAATCGGGGCGCACAGGGGCAGCACCAGTGCCAGCAGCAAAGTGATGATCTTCTTCATCAGAATTCTACCTTTACATTCTCCCGCTGGGCGGCGTCGTCCACCAGATACATACTGCGCTTTTCAAAACGGAACAGACCGGCCACAATATTGGACGGGAACATTTCAATCTTGTTGTTCAACTGCTTGACCATAGCGTTATAATACTTGCGGGCGTTGGCAATATCTGCCTCCACCTGGCGCAGCTGGTTTTGCAGATCCAAAAAATTTTGGTTGGCCTTTAAGTCCGGGTACTGCTCCACCACGGCAGAGAACCCGGCAATGGCGCCGGAAAGCTCTGCATTGGCTTTCAACTTCTCCTCCGTGGACAGGGCAGCATAGCTGCCTGCACGAGCGGTGACCACATTTTGCAAAGTCTGGGCCTCATGAGCGGCGTAGCCCTTTACAGTATTCACCAAATTCGGGATCAGATCCCACCGCTTTTTCAGGTACACATCCATGGTGGAGAACGCCTCCTCCACAGCGTTTTTCTTCTTCACTAAGCCGTTGTAAGTGCCTGCCAGCCACAGCACCAGCAGTACCACCACAACAAGAATCACGATGGCAAGTTTCATAAAAATTCCTCCTTGTATGCCAAACTGCAATAACAGTATATGCCTGCAAGCTCATAGTAGCATAGAACCGACCGTTTTGCAACAAAAAACCGCCTGCGGCTCGAGGTCGCAAGCGGTATTTTTGGACTTGATTTTATTTTACAAAGTCGGCAGCCACCTGGGCAATATGGTCGGCGCACAAGCCAAACTGCACCAGCAGATCTGCACCGGGGCCGCTGTGGCCAAACTCGTCGTTAACGCCGATACGGCGCACAGGCGTGGGCAGCTGCTCGCTGAGCACGGAGCAAACGGCCTCGCCCAAACCGCCGATAATGCTGTGCTCCTCTACGGTGATGACCTTGCCGGTCTTCTTGGCAGTTGCCAAAACGGCAGCCTCGTCCAAGGGCTTAATGGTAGCCATATTGATCACCTCGGCAGAAATGCCCTTGGCGGCCAGCTGCTCTGCGGCAGCCATAGCCTCCGGCACCATCAGACCGCAGGCAATGATGGACACATCGCTGCCCGCACGGATTACCTCGGCCTTGCCGATTTCAAACTGATAATCCTCGTTGTGGAACACCTCAGTAGCCAGGCGGGCAAAGCGCATATACACCGGGCCCTCCATCTCATAGGCGGCCTTGACCACCTGCCGTGCCTCCACATCGTCTGCCGGACAAATCACGGTCATGCCGGGGATCACCCGCATCAGGGCAAAGTCCTCACAGCACTGGTGGGACGCGCCGTCCTCGCCAACGCTGATCCCGGCGTGGGTAGCACCAATCTTTACATTCAAATGGGGATAGCCGATGCTGTTGCGCACCTGCTCAAAGGCACGACCGGCAGCGAACATGGCAAAGCTGGACGCAAAGGGTACCAGCCCCATGGTAGACAAACCGGCGGCCACGCTCATCATATCCGCCTCAGCAATGCCGCAGTTAAAGTGGCGATCTGGATAAGCTTTCTTAAAAATGCCGGTCTTGGTTGCGCCGGCCAGGTCTGCGTCCAACACCACCAGGTTATCTGCGCCGCCTGCAGCCAGTTCCTTTAAGGCGTTGCCGTAGCTCTCGCGAGTTGCGATCTTCTTTACTTCTGCCATGGTTACGCCTCCAATTCCTGCAGCTTGGCAGTCAACTCTGCCATTGCCGTTTTGTATTCCTCCGGGTTGGTGGCCTTGCCGTGCCAACCGCACTCGTTCTCCATAAAGGACACGCCCTTGCCCTTCACCGTCTTCATCAAAATGCAGAAGGGCTTGGTGCTCTTATGGAAGGCATCAAAAGCGCTCTCCAGCTGGTCAAAATCATTGCCGTCAACGGTGACCACATCAAAGCCAAAGGCCTTTACTTTCTCATCAATCGGCTCGGCGCACATCACATCTTTGCACAGACCGTCGATCTGCAAGCCGTTCCAGTCAATGATCACGCACAGGTTATCCAGGTGGTACTGGTTGGCAAACATCATGGCCTCCCAAACCTGGCCCTCCTCGATCTCACCGTCGCCCAAAAGGGTGTACACCCGAATATCATCCTTGCCCAGGAACTTGGCGCCCTTGGCCATACCGCAGGCGGCGCTGATGCCCTGACCCAAAGAGCCGGTGCTCATATCCACGCCGGGCACCGTGTTCATATTGGGGTGACCCTGTAAATAAGAGCCAATATGGCGCAGGGTGGTCAGGTCCTCCGGCGGGAAAAAGCCCTTGTATGCCAGGGCGCTGTACAGACCGGGGGCGCAATGACCCTTAGACAAAACAAAGCGGTCACGATCCGCCCACTTGGGGTTCTTGGGATCCACACGCATTTCTTTGCCATACAAATATGCGAACACATCCGCGGAGGACAAACTGCCGCCGGGGTGCCCGGATTTGGCGCTGTTGGTACTGTCTACAATGCCCAGACGGATCTTGGCGGCGTAGATCTGGAGCGCCTTTTTGGTTGCTTGGTCCATAATGATAACTCCTTCAAAAAGATTTCATCTGTATTTTAACACTTAAACGGCGGCTGTTCAATAGTTTTTCTAAATTTATAAGTGGCAAAAAGGGACCCTGTTCCACAGAGCCCCCACTTTTTCGACCTTAACGGATCCGGGTGTAAAACACATCCAGCACCGTCTGCATTAAACTGTCTTTATCCGGGTAAAAACCGGCGTACACATAATTCTTGAATTCCTTATTGTCCACCGCTTTCATCTTCCCCTCCAAGGTATAGGACTGGAAGTCGGTAACGCCCTTTTGCAGCAGCAAGGAGCCAAGGTAAGTCACATTGGACACAGTCAGATCCGTGGTGCAATAATCGGAAGCGGTATTGTACAAATTGGTAATGACGCTGAAATCTGAGGTGACGCTGCCTCGCACTTTGTCCGCAAAGGCGTTCAGGTACTGCACCTGGCGCTGGGTACGATTTAAGGAAGCGTTCAGGTTATCCATATCACGGGTACGCACATAGGCCTCGGTAAGGTCACCGGTCAGGTGCACAGTGTCGCCCTTCTTGACCCCGTAGTCCGGTAGATCGTAGAGGGACTGCACCTTCACCCCGCCAATAGAGTCGTTAATGGGCTGGATCCCGTTCAGATCCAAGGCAAAATACTTATCGATGGGCACATTGTAGAGAATACGGCTGATAGACTTGGTCACATTCTTGCAGGAGGTGCCGAAGCCGTCGCCGTAAGCATAGGCAATACAAAGCTCCATTTCCTTGGTCTTTTTGAAATTGCCGTCCTTGTCAAACACATCCACATCCACCATGGTGTCGCGGGGCACGGCGATCATTGAGGTTTTGCCGCTGACCTTGTCAATGGCAACCACAATATCCGTATCCGCCATACCATTTGTGGAAGTATGGTTCTCCGCCTTGCCCAGCTCTCGCTTGTCTACACCCAGGAACGCCATGGTCACCACATTCTCGTTATACACATAGGTGTGACCCTTATACTCAATGGTCTCCTGGTAGTCGGTGGTGGCAGTCGTATTGGTCATCTTCTTCTCGCCGTCGTAGTTCAGGATCAGGAACGCACCCACCACAAGGGCAACGATAATCAACAGTGCCACCAAAATACCAATCACCACCCGGGCGCCCTTGGGCAACCGATGGCGCCGGTGATGATGGTGATGGTGGTGCCGACGGTGCTTGCCGTGACGGCTGTGGCTATGGCTGTCGCTATGGTGGTGATGGTGATGATGATGGTGGTGTTCCTCACCGCCGGGCGCCGGTTCCACCGGCGCGCCTGTGGCCTCCGCCCGCTGGCGGTGGTTCTCCGAGGCGTGGTACTCGCCGGGGGTTGCAGCAGCCGAAGTCTCTTTCATTTCAAATTGAGGCGCGCGGTAACTTACGCCGGGGGTATCATCGCCACCGGTTAGGGAGAACACGCTGTCTTCAAAGCGCTCCAAATTGGGATCAATCGGTTTCTTCATTCTTCAGTAACACTCCGCTTACAAGGTATCTGCTGCTCCGCTGGCTGGTGCCGGTAAAGCAGGTGGACAGGATCACCACATGGCTGTCCTTATCCACAGTGGTCTTTAGGTCCGTGCGCACATTCTTCAAGGCAGAATCCGGATTTTGCAGCATGGCAAAGAAATCACTGCGCACCGTCACATCTTGGAAAGAAAAGCTGTTCATAATATGCCGATCATCGTACTTAAAGGCAGAAATGATCTGGTAGGTCAGCTTGTGGCCGGGCATATAAATGTAAAAATACGGGTGGCTGTCAAAGAAAGACTTGTCCTCAAACTTATGCAGTGAGGTAAACATACTCTCGCTAAAGCCGTTATGACCGTACACCAAGGTCACCGAGTCGTTAAAGGTGGTTGTGTTCTGCGACTGGGTAAACACGGCACCGCTGGCCAGCCAGCTTTTATCATAGGCACTGTGGGTCAGGTAAAACTCATCGTCCACCGTGCTTTGCACAATGGGATAGTTCACCTCGGTACCGTCTACCTGGATCCAAGCGTAAATTTCGTCGTTTTGGCTTTGCAGCTTTTTGAAATTTACCGGATTGGTGGGCTTTTTGCTCTCGCCGGTGGTACTGGGCGCTTCCGTTACCATACTCTGCTGCGCCGATCCTCCTGGCGGGCGGTGTACTGCTGGTACAGATCCACACCGATATAGGCCAGCCCGGCAATCAGGCACACCAAGGCAATGATCAGCAGTATGACCCGCCCGGTGTTGCGCTTCTCCTCTTTTTTCGGTTCTTTTTGATTATCCATTGCTTGGGTGTCGCTCCTTGGCATTGTCGCCGTATTTCATTAAAAAAAGCCTGTTTACCGTATGGCAAACAGGCTTTTGCAGTTCGTCTTATTCAGCGTCCTGTTTTTTCTTCATGGCAGCCAGAACTGCTGCACCTGCGCCGGCAAGTGCAAGGCCGGTAGCCATGGTTGCGCCGGTTTTGGGAGAACGGCTCTTTTTGTCCTTCCGGGGCGCCTTCTTGGTGGTGGTCTCACCCTGGAACTTTACGATGGCGTTACCAATTACATCGCCCTCATAGCCGTTGATCAGCTGAATGGTGATGGTGTTGCCGTCTACGGAGATCACCTTGTAGTCCTTGCCCTCGGTCATGCCCGGGAACTGCCAATTCTGGAAGTCGCCGTTGCCGGTGTAGGTAAAGCTGATCTTGGTGGGATCGGTGGGATCTACCTCATAGTCCACATCGTCGCTGACCTTACCGTTTACCTGGCCGATCTTGTCATTGTCTCTGGTGGTGTGCTCCGGGCTGGCCACGGTGTTAGACGCAGCGAAAGCCATCATGGAAGTGGCACCCAGTGCAGAGAACGCCAGCATAGCAGCCAGCAGGATGGAAAGAATCTTTTTCATTTTCATACACCTCTTTGAGAATATAGTTCTGCCATAGATATTCTAACTTCATTTCTGATTATATCATTTTGGTAATCGCTTGTAAAGCCTTTTTTCAAAATTCTTTGACCCACAAAACCGTGCCACGCGCCACAGTTGCTATCCCTTGGGGCTGTGGGCGCACCGGGCTGCCACCGAGCACAAAATGTAGCCGCATTTGTGAACAAAAAATTTCTTACGCCTCCATTGGCGCTGCCTCCAGCGCCTGGGCAATACTGCCCTCGAACAGCCGGCACAGCGCCTGCACATGCGCCACAATATCATAGACCATATTTTGATTGAGCCAGTTGGTCACCTGACCGAACAGCTCGCACTGGCAAAAATCCACAAGAAGCGCCAGCTCCTCCTCCGGCAGGGTGCGCAGCAGGTCCACCGAGCGGCAGGCAATATAGCGGCTGACCACATAATTGCACACCCGCATTAAATTCTGCTCGTAAAACGCCCGATCCGGCGACGCCCAAATGTTGCGAATGGCCCGCTTGTTCTCCACCAGCCGCTCCAGCACCGTCGTCAGTCCCTCTTCCAGAGAAAAGCTCTCCGGTATGCGGGAGATGATCTCGTCTGCGCTTTCTATGATCACCGTTTCCAGCAGTTGGGGCAGGTCCTGAAAATGGTAGTAGAACGAATTGCGGTTGATGCCGCAGTCCTCCACAATATCCTTAACCGTAATCTTGGTAATGGGTCTTTGGCTCAGAAGCCGCAGAAAGGACTGCTGAATGGCTAGCTTGGTAAAATTCGGCATAACAAACCCCCTGTCCACTCACTATACCATAATCGGTGGCAAAAAGCAAAGCACACAGGAGGTTGTTTATTGTTATTTTATAAAGAGCGCCAACAGATCTTTGAAGCTTAACAGCTGCAAGGACCAGTAAGCCGGCGCTTTCTTAAACACATTGATGCTCACCATCATAATGAGCCAGTCCACCAGAATCAGCGTCCCCAGTACATAGTCCAGCTGCACCGTGGTGCGGTAGGGAATACGCTGAATTTTCTTCATCAGTCCCTCAAAGAAGTTGCCCATAATGACAGCCACGCCCAGACTCATGGCGGTGCAGGTAGGAATGCTGGTGTACTTGGTCACATGCAGGGGGATCCCGCTGTAATCCCACAGGGAGATGCCGGACACCTGCTCAAAAATGCTGCCCACCACGATCTCGCCGAAAAAGACAAACAGGAACACCACAGTAAAATAGTAGATCCGTGCCAATATTTTATCCCGGCGGGTGTTGCCCTCCAGTACCCGGTGGCTGAAGAAGCGCGGGTGATTGGTGGTGCCCAAAGCCAGGTACATGGCCCACATGGCAATGGTGTAGCAAAACAGGAAGGGCAGCAGCTGATTGCGGGAGTCCAAAACGCCCTTAGACACCAGGCGAAACAGGTTCTCCACCCAGTAGCCGATATGGGCATACACCAGCCCCGCCAGCCACAAATGGGTCACATCGTAATCATATAGCCGCACGGTGCCGTTGTCCGCTTTGGTAAAGAATTTGTCCAGCACTTTGTTCATAGTGCCACTTCCTTTCTGCCCTCATTGTAGCACCGACACACGGTTTTCCAATAGCCGAACTTCACCCTTTGCCCAAATTTTTAACGAAATACGACAAATGTAAAAAAACAAGAGCGAATCCCACGGCCTTTACAAACAAAAAGGCTCCCCTTATTTTCATTAAGGGGAGCTGTCACGAAGTGGCTGAGAGGATAATATATAATCCCTCCGTCTGCTCGCAAACTCGCATCCACCTCCCTTTACAAGGGAGGCAGAAAGGTTAAATATTTGTAGGGTGCGATGAGTGAATTGCACACAGTGCAAGAGACACGAGGCTCCAAATGCGTTAGCATTTGGGAGAAACAGTCCGGGGGACTGTTTCGTAGCGAGTGCAGTATCGCACCGCACCCTACCGAATGAAATTGTATTTAACTGAGTTTGGCCTTGCCGGTGCACAGCTGGTAATAGCGACCCTGCTGGGCCATCAAGGCGTTGTGGTCGCCCCGCTCGATAATGCGGCCGTCCTCCAGCACCATAATCGCGTTAGACTCCCGCACCGTGGAGAGCCGGTGGGCGATCACAAAGGTGGTCTTGCCGGCCATCAGCCGATCCATACCGTGCTCAATGTGCTTCTCTGTGCGCGTATCAATGGAGGAGGTGGCCTCGTCCAGTACCATCACCGGCGGGTCTGCCACTGCCGCCCGGGCAATCGCCAGCAGCTGGCGCTGACCCTGGCTCAGGTTGCCGCCGTCGCCGGTGAGCATGGTCTGATAGCCCTCCGGCAACCGCCGGATAAAGGAATGGGCAGAGGCCAGCTTGGCTGCGGCAATGCACTCCTCGTCGGTGGCATCCAGCCGACCGTAACGGATATTCTCCATCACCGTACCGGTAAACAGGTGGGTGTCTTGCAGCACCATCGCCAAACTACGGCGCAAATCGTCCTTTTTGATCCGGCAAATGTCAATACCATCATAGGTGATGGTGCCCTCCTGAATATCATAAAACCGATTGATCAAATTGGTAATGGTGGTCTTGCCTGCGCCGGTGGAGCCTACAAATGCGATCTTCTGCCCCTCTTTGGCGTACAGGCTAATATCATGGAGCACCACCTTCTCCGGCACATAGGCAAAGGTCACATGGTGGAACTCCACAGCCCCATGCACCGGCACCCGGCGGTCGCCGTCCTGCCAGTACCACCGTTTCTCCTCCCCGGCACCGGTTACCGTCAAAGTCACGGTGCCCTGGTCCTCTTCGGAGGCAGTGTCCATCATCTCAAACACCCGCTCCGCACCGGCCAGAGCGGAAAAGATCGTGTTCATCTGATTGGCGATCTGGTTAATGGGTTGCGTAAATTGCTTGGCATAGCTGAGGAAAGTAAAGAATGTGCCGATGTCCAGCCGCCCGGTCAGGGCCAGCAGCCCGCCGAACAAAGCGATCAGGGCATAACCGGCGTTGTTGATTCCGTTGGACACCGGGCCCATCAGCCCCGCATAAAAGTTGGCGTTGGTGGCCGCAGAGCGAAACGCCTCGTTGTACTGGTCAAAGCCCGCAATGGCCTGGTCCTCATGGTTAAATACCTTGATGACCCGCATGCCCTCAACGGACTCCTCAATATTGCCGTTCATTTGGCCCAAATTGGCCTGCTGCGCCTGAAAGTAATGCTTGCTCTTTTTGCCGATCTTAGATACCGTCACCAGCATAATAATCATAAACACCAGCGAAATACAAAACAGCGGCGGACTCAGGGCAATCATCATCACCACAATGCCCACAAAGGTAAAGGCGGAGGACACCAGCTGCACCATAGACTGCTCCAGCATCATCTGAATATTATCCACATCATTGGTGTAGCGGCTCATGATCTCGCCGTGGGTCTGGGTGTCAAAGAACCGCAGGGGCAGGGTCTGCATGTGGTCAAACAGCTCCTTGCGGATCAGGTTGGTGGTCTTGTAGGCGATCTTGACCATCACCTTGCTTTGAATGTACGTACAAAGGGACGCGCCAATGTACAGCGCCGACACAATGGCCAGGTTACGCATTAGGCTTTGCACACCCACGGTGGCAAAATTGCCTGCCCGGATGGAGGCATCAATGTCGTTCAAAATAGGCTTCAGCCAGTAGGAGGCGCCTACGGAGCATACCGTGCTGGCAATGAGCATCACGAATACCGCCAGCAACATAAATTTGCTCTTGCCCGCATACTGCAAAATGCGGCCAAAGGTCTTTTTGGCATTCTTGGGTTTCTTAAAATCCGTTCTTCTGGGACCCGGCATTATTCGCTCACTCCTTTCGCCTGTGTGGTCACGATCTCCTTATAGATCTCGTTGTCGGCCAGCAGCTGCTCATGGGTACCGATCCCCTTGATTTGGCCGTCGTCCAGTACCAGGATCTGGTCCGCAGCCTGCACGGAGCTGACCCGCTGGGCAATAATGAACACGGTGGTGTCCTTAAAATCTTTATAGAAGCTCTCCCGAATTTTGGCCTCCGTTGCCGTATCTACGGCGGAGGTGGAGTCATCCAGGATCAAAATTTTCGGGTGCTTGATCATGGCGCGGGCAATGCAAAGCCGCTGCTTTTGACCGCCGCTCAGATTCAGCCCACCCTGGCTCAAATCCGTATCGTACCCCTTGGGCTGGGCCAGCACAAAGTCATGGGCCTGCGCCGCCTGACAAGCCGCCACAATCTCCTCGTCCGTGGCGTCTTTCTTACCCCAGCGGATATTCTCCTTAATGGTGCCACTAAAAAGTACATTCTTTTGCAGCACCACGCCAATCATCTCCCGCAAAGCGGTCAGGTCGTACTTACGCACATCCACCCCGTCAATGAGCACCTGCCCTTGGGTGGCGTCATACAGCCGGGGGATCAGGTTCACCAAACTGCTCTTGCCGCAGCCGGTGCCGCCTACAATACCGATGATCTGGCCGGGCTTGGCGGTAAAACTGATATGCTCCAAAATATCGTCCCCGTGGCCCTCCGTATTATACTTAAAGCTCACATCCCGGAACTCTACGCCCCCCTTGGGGTTCTCCGGCAAATAGGGGTTCTGCGGATTGGTAATGTCAATTTCTGTATCCAGCACCTCCACCACACGGTCGCCGCAGGCTTTACCACGAGCCAGCTGCAACAGCATCATGGAGATCATCATCAAATTCATCAGAATTTGAATCACATAAGAGGCAAAGACGGAGATTTGGCCCACTTCCATCACGCCGGCGTTGGCCTCTAAAGCACCTTTATAATACACAAAGACCACTACGGCGTTGAGCATCAGCATCATCACCGGCATCACCGTCACAATCAGGCCCGCTGCCTTGGCGCCCTGGGCGGCCAAATCATCGGAAGCGTCATGGAATTTCTCTTTCTCCCGGTCCTCCCGCACATAGGCCTTGACCACACGCATACCGATTAAGTTTTCCTGCACCACCCGATTTACGTTGTCGATCTTCTTCTGCATTTTTTGGAACATAGGGAAGCCGAACTTCAAAATGCAGGCCACCACCACTATCAAAATCGGCAGCAAGATCAACAGCATAGCGCTCATTCTGGGATTGATGGACGCCGCAAAGCAGGCGGCCACCACCGCCAACGCCGGCACACGCACTAAAATCCGCAGGCACATCATCACCACATTCTGCAAGGTGGTCACATCGTTGGTCATACGGGTAGTCAGCGACGCAGTAGAGAACTGGTCAATGTTCTTAAAGGAAAAATGGCTGATCTTGCGGTACATATCCCCCCGCAGCCGGTAGGCAAACCGCTGGCTCACATTGGCGGAGGTTTTCATGGTCACCACGCCGCCAAAAAGGCCTAACAGTGCCAGCGCCAGCATGCCCAAGCCGCTGAGGATCACCGCAGTACGCACGCTCTCCGGCGAGGCGGCGGTGTCCACCTTTTGATAAATGCTGTTGGCAAGGGACGGCAGTGCCAGCTCACAGATAGCCTCTACAATCATACCGGCGGCGCTGATGGCTGCCAGTCCCCACAGCCCTTTCATATATTTGGATAACTTCTTTAACATTCGGTTCTCCTTTCCGTTTTCTTCTCTATCTTTCACACTTACGGGTTTTCTTTGCCCACATTTTGCAGCGCACGCTCCAACAGGCCGGCCAGAGTCAGTACCTGCTCCTGGCTCATACCGGCGGTGAGCACCTGCTCCATGGCGTTCATTTTTTGGTGAATCTTTTTCGGCGCGTCCTCCGCCACCGAAGTGGGATACAGCCGCACAATCCGGGCGTCCTTTTCGTCCACCCGCTTTTCAATAAACCCGGCCTTTTCCATGCGCTTGACAGACACGGAGGCGGTAGCGCTGGCCACCCCCAGGGCACGGCTCAGCTGGCCCAGGGTCATGCCCGGCTGGCGAATCAGCAGCAGCAATATATCCTGCTGGCCGGAAAACAGGCCCTGCTCCGCTACGGCGGCATTAAAATTCTTGCGCAAATATTTAGAGAGTTCCATCACCCGAGGACCGATCTCATCCGGTCGCAGCGGACGGCGATGACAGGGTTTCAGCTCCATGCAGGCACTTCCTTTTTATTCATTTAGCCGCCTATCGTTAGGCGGCTTATGATGTATTTTAGCACACTTGCACAAAAAGTCAAGCATATGATTGTAAATTCTGCCGAAGTGTGGTAGAATAGGCAACCGTTAGAGGAGCGGTTGTATGGATTTATATGATTATAATACAATAAAGAGAATATTAACCCGTCACGGCTTCACTTTTTCCAAAGCGCTGGGGCAGAACTTTTTGATTGACCCCTCCGTGTGTCCCCGTATGGCAGCAGCACTGGAAGCGGACGACCGTACCGGCGTGCTGGAGATCGGGCCGGGCATCGGCGTGCTCACCAAAGAGCTGTCTGCCGTGTGCGGTCGAGTAGCCGCCGTGGAGCTGGACCGCCGCCTGCCGGATGTGCTGGCCGAGACCCTGGCAGACTGCCCCAATGTGCAGGTGGTGCCCGGCGATGTGCTGCAAATGGACTTGCAGGCGCTGTTTGCCGACCAGTTCGCCGGCTGTGACCGCATGCAGGTGTGCGCCAACCTGCCCTACTACATTACCACCCCGGTGCTGATGCGCCTGCTGGAAAGCGAACTGCCTATTGAACGGCTGGTGGTGATGGTGCAACTGGAGGCGGCCAAGCGCCTGTGCGCTCCCCTGGGCACCCGGGACTGCGGTGCCGTGTCCGCAGCGGTGGAATACTATACGCAGGCGGAGATCTTGTTTGAAGTGGGGCGAGAGAGCTTTTACCCCAGCCCCAATGTAGACTCTGCGGTGATCGCCTTAACCCGGCGGCAGCAGCCCCCGGTGCAGGTGACGGACGAGGGCTACTTTTTCCGTGTGGTCAAGGGCGCCTTTTTGCAGCGGCGCAAGACCCTGGCCAACAGTTTGAACGCCGCCCTGGGCGTGCCCAAGGCAGAACTGACGGCGCTGTTCCAATCTTTAGGACTGAGCGCCACCGCGCGGGCCGAACAGCTGACCATGTCTCAAATGGCAGCCCTGGCTAACGCGCTCTATGAGAAGAAGGCATAAAAGATCAATGAAAGACAATACCCAAGTTTTTGAAAGTTACAGCGTACCCCGGGCCGTGCGCACTTTGGCGCTGCCCAGCATGATGGGCATGCTGGTGAATATCGTTTATAACCTGGCTGACACATTCTTTGTGGGCCAGACCGGCAACGCCAATATGGTGGCCGCCGTATCGGTGACCATGCCGCTGTTTTTGCTGTTTATCGCCTGCGGCAACCTGTTTGGTGTAGGCGGCTGCGCCTTTGTCAGCCGCTCTCTGGGCGAGGGCAAGACAGAGAGGGTCAAGACCATCAGCAGCTTTTGCGTTTACAGTGCCATTGGCGTTGGGCTGGTAATGACCGTGCTGTTTTTGGTGTTCCGCAAGCCGGTACTGTACGCAGTGGGCGCGTCGGACGCCACCTTTGCCTACGCCGCCGATTATCTGAAGTATGTGGCCATCGGCTCTCCCTTTATTGTGTCCTCCGTGATGCTGGGCAACCTGGTGCGGGGCGAGGGCGCCGCGAGGGTATCTATGATCGGCAGCATTATCGGTCAGGTGGTCAATATTGTGCTGGACCCGATCTTTATTTTGAACAAGGGCGACAAGCTCTTTGGTCTGGCCATGCCCTTTGGCACCGGTCAGGGCGTAGCCGGCGCTGCCATTGCCACCGTCATCGGCAATGTGGTCAGCGTGATATTCTTCTTGATTTACTTTTTGCGGGGCAAGTCCATTTTATCCATCAGCCCCGGCCGCTATCGGGTGCGGGGCGGCATTGCCCGCGGGGTCATTACCGTTGGACTGCCTGCCGCCATTAACAGTTTGCTGATGAGCATTTCCAACATGCTGATCAATGTCTTCTTGCAGGCGTACGGCGACAACGCGGTAGCAGCCATGGGCATTACCATGAAGGCCAATATGCTGGTGGTAATGCTGCAGCTGGGACTGGCGCAAGGCGTGCAGCCGCTGGTGGGCTACTGCTACGGGGCAAACAAACTGGACCGTATGCGCCACAGCATTCGCTTTTCCTGCGTTTGCAACATTGTGCTGGGCACAGTAATCACCGTGATATACTTTATCTTTACCCGCCAGGTGGTCAGCGTGTTTATCGACGACCCGGCTGTAATCGACTATGGGGTCAAAATGCTGCGTGCCTTAATGATCTCCGGTCCGGTGATCGGCTGTATGTTCGTACTGAACTTCTCATTCCAGGGCATGGGCAAGGGCACCCAAAGTATGATCTTGTCCCTCAGCCGACAGGGATTGATTTATTTCCCGCTGTTGATTATAATGAATAAGACGGTTGGTCTGGATGGCATTATCTGGTCCCAGGCCGTGGCCGACCTGGTGTGCACCGCCATGAGCGTGGTGATGTTCCTGCTGGTGGTGCGCAAACTGCGCCGGCAGCATAGCCAAAAGACGGAAGCATAAGAAAGGGCGAGGAAAAATGGAGCTGTCCCATTGGAATAAAAAAGAACAAGCACCGCTGGTGGAGTTCTTAGGGGCGTCGCTGCTGTCGCATCCGCTGATGATGTATTATTGTCCGGATCGGGACAAGCGGGAAAAATTCATCACCCGCTATATGGAGCACAACCTGCCCCGCTGGATCCAAACCGGCACCGTGCTGGTCAGCGATCCGGCGCACGCGGTAGGCGTGCTGCTGCCCAAGAACGCTCCGGAGTACCGCTCTCCGTCCATGGGCACCCTGTCCATGCTCTCCGGCGACCGTTTCCGGCGGATCCAATCGCACCGGAATGTAACCCGCAATATCGTGGGCGTGATGATCCCCAGGGAAAAACCGGTGCAGGTGCTCACGCTCTTTGGCAACGCCGCCGCCCAAAAGCAGGAGCTTTTGCAACTGGTGTCCGAGGCCCAGGACCTGGCGGACGAAAAGCAGTTTGTCCTGGTGTACGACACCTTCTCCCGCCGCTTGGTAGACGCGCTGGAGAACCAGGCTTCTCCACCGGCTACCAGCGTAATTTCCTGGATACCCACTTCATCCAAACCCTAATGACCTATAATATATAATGCATGGCAAAAAGCAGCCCACCGGGCTGCTTTTTTTATATCCGGCTACAAACGACGGCAGAAAGGCAGGGGTAATCCCTGCCTTATTTTTGTATTATTGCTTTTTAAAGTGGCAATTTTCGTTTTTACGCGTTTCGGGTAAAATGTAAAAAACACCCGGAGGTAAATACAATGGAAGGACGAATTTTAACAGCAGATATTATTGACAATTTCAAAAAATATTTAGAGCTGCAAGAGAAAAGCACGGCAACGATTGAAAAATATATCCGTGATGTAAAAGCGTTTTCGGTTTATGCACAAGACGAGGTCATTACAAAAGAAATTGTTATCGCCTACAAAAATCATTTGCAGGAAAACTATGCTGTTCGCAGTGTGAACTCAATGCTTGCAAGTATCAATAGTCTGTTTGCATTTTTGAATTGGTTTGATTTGAGAGTGAAATCATTAAAACTTCAACAGCAAGTATTTTGCTCGGAAGAAAAAGAACTGACAAGAGCGGAATACAAACGCTTGTGTCAAGCGGCAAAGCAAAAGAAAAATGAACGATTGAATTTAATTATTCAAACGATTTGTGCCACGGGTATTCGTGTCAGCGAGTTGCAATATATTACAGTTGAGGCGACAAAGTGTGGCGAGGCAATCGTAAACTGCAAGGCAAAAACACGCTCGATTTTTATCGTGAAAGAACTAAAACAAAAATTGCTCCGCTATGCAGCAGAGCAAGGAATAAAAAGCGGTATAATTTTTGTAACCAAAAGCGGCAAACCCATAAACCGCACGAACATTTGGCGAGAGATGAAAGCCTTGTGCAAAGATGCAAATGTCAATCCACAAAAGGTGTTTCCGCATAATTTACGCCACCTGTTTGCACGCACATTTTACGGTATTGAAAAAGATATTGCAAAGCTTGCCGACATTCTGGGTCACAGCAGTATCAACACAACTCGAATTTATATCATTTCAACCGGCACAGAACACCGCAGACGAATGGAAAATATGCACTTGATTATTTAGCATAAAAATAAAAAATTCGCCAAAATCGGCGGCGAATAACATAATCCTCATTATGTTGTATTGGATTCTATAACTGATACAGTAAACATAATTCTACATAACAAATTGTATCATAATAAGGACAGATTGTAAAGCACTTTGCTTGCGAAAAGTGTGAAAAGCTCGTAATTGTTGAAAGCTGAACATAACAACAGAGCCTTTTCTTATGATCTTTTTTCGACGATTCCAAAAAGGCGTGCTTTGTTATACTTTTTTAACCTGCCATATTTGTGACAGGCTTTTTTATTGCTCTGTGTACAACATAATGAGGATTATGTTGCACAACACATAAGATGAGGAGAAGAAGTTATGAAAGATCGAGGTGTTATCGGCGTATTTGTCGATGAGAATGGGATAAAGACAAGATGTTCTGTTGCCGTTAGAGCAGAGCAGTCAAGGAAAGAACTGGAGGAGCAAGTGCTGCATGAACATCCGAACACGCATATTACTCTCGTAAGAATGTATACGTTTTCTTGCAAGGGCAATGTGGTAGATGTGGAAATGGGACTAAGGAAAATACTGTGTCAAAAATTTGGACCATACACGCCGCCAATTTTTGGATTGGAAAGCTACTCTGTAGGTAGTCTAGAGGAATTTATGGAATTCATCGAAACAATGGTTTGCTTAATTGATAATATAACCGTCGTGCAAGAGACTGAGTGAAAGGAGTGGTATTGACGATGAAAAAAGTTATTACTTCCATTCTAGTTGTATGCTATATACTTGCTCTTGTTCCTGCGATAATAGTTGCTGTTACCACAGAACAAGGAACTACTGGGGACTGTACATGGAAACGGACCGGAACGGTACTTACAATCAGCGGAAATGGAAAAATGGGTGATTACGGTGGCGGTAGTCCATGGAGCGATAAAATAACAGAAGTCAAAATTTCGGAAGGGGTAACAAGTATTGGGACTCGTGCATTCTTCCCTTGTAAGAACTTAAACATCGTTAAAATTCCGGACAGTGTAACAAGCGTTGGCGCAGAGGCATTTAATACAACCCCCTTCTTAAACAACAAAGGTAACTGGGAAGACGGAATTCTCTATATTGATGATTACCTGATTCAAGCCCAAGATACAATAGAAAGCACTTGCACGATAAAGCCCGGAACAAAAGTTATTGCGGATTCTGCTTTTTACCACTGTGAAAATCTATGCAGGGTTATTCTTCCAGACAGTGTAATAAGCATCGGCAAAAGCGCATTTGAGTCCTGTGAAACTTATGCAGCGTTACAATTCCGGGCAGTGTAGCAAGCGTTGGAGAAAGGGCGTTCGAGGCTTGTTTGAACTTAAGCGACATTACCATTCCAGACAGCGTAATAAGCATCGGTGAAAGGGCATTTAAGAGTTGTTGGAGCCTAAGCAGCATTGCCATTCCGGACAGCGTATCAGATATCGGTATTTGGGCCTTTTATAACACAGGCTATTATTACGATGAGACGAACTGGGAGAAAAGCTGGGAGGGAGATGTGCTATATCTCGGAAATCATCTGATAGAGGCTAAGCCTCTTTCAGGCGCTTACACTGTAAAGAATGGCACAAAAACTATTGCGTCGGGTGCATTTAGATGTAACAATGGATTACTAAGCATCACCATTCCGGACAGCGTAACAAGTATCGGAGATAAGGCTTTTTGGTTTTGTGACAATCTAAGTGAAATTATTCTTCCGGACTCCATAACAAGTATTGGCGCTGACGCTTTCGATTCCACAGCTTATGCGAACGATGAGGTAAACTGGAATGAAAACATGCTATATCTCGGAAATTATTTGATTGAAATCAATTATAATGATTCTGATGTTTACAACGTAAAGAGCAGCACAAAAGTGATTGCAGATGATGTCTTTTCAAATTGCAAAAATCCGAGTAGCATTACAATACCAAGCAGTGTTATTCATATTGGTGAAGGAAATAATATCGTCACCAAGCAAACACATAATATAGACAATTATTTGCACTTCATACCGCTTATCGCTTTGGCAGGTCTTGGTGTGGGAGCAGCCGTTTTTTTAATCATCCGAAAAAGTGTAAAAAAACATAAAAGCGATGAATTGAGATAGTCCAGCAAATGCAATTACAATATGTTCATTGTGCAAGCCAAACTTTATAATTGAATGGAGAAAACTATGGGAAAGAAAATCGTTCATATGTGGCGCTGCATAAATTGCGGAAAAATGACCGATGCATACATTTGTACGCATTGCGAAAAAGAAAGTTATGTAAAAGATTGGAGTGAAACAACCATTCAAGATGAAAAACCTAAACTTACCGAAAAGCTGATTTCTAAATCTGACAAAGAAAAAGTCTATACCACAGTACCATCACCGGAAACAGAAATAAATGGCCTAAAAAAAGAAATAACCAACCTTGCAGAAAGAATGGATATAAATAGAACCGGTGCAAGCAAAGCAATCAAGAGCATTGCGTGTGTTCTAACGGTGCTCTTCATTGTACAGGCCGTTATGCTTGGAATAAATTTCATAGGCTTGAAGAGAGAGGTTCATAGTTTGGAAGAAAAAAACAAAGAACAGACCTCGCTTGTACATAGTCAAAGCAAAATAATAAATAGTCTTGAAAAAACGGTTACTGAAGTTTCCGATTCCCAGATCAAATACATTGTTCATACCGTGAAAAAGGGTGAAACATTGACAGATATTTGCCGGCAATACAATATAGATTACGAGGCAAACCGGGGAATCATTTGTTCACTTAACGGAATCGAAAATCCTAATACTATTAGCATAGGGCAAAAGCTGCTATTGCCTGTTTTGGATTGACAACAATCCACAGTGAAGCGCTCTGGCTAGAATTTACAAGAAGGAGGCACCAAAAACCAATGAAGCTTAAAAGGATAGTACTGGGTATGGTTGTAATAACCATGTTTATCAGTTTAACAGGATGTAAGCAGCAAACAGACAAGCCGTTCAAAATCAAGGAAACGAAGATCACCCATAAAATAATTCCTTACGAGTCGTTCCAAAGCGAAGCGTTTTATGAGGAATATCTAAAGCCGCTTATGTTGGAAGTTGGATTCAAGGAAGAAGATGCGTACCTTAAAGCAAGCGAAAAAAAGTCTAAATATGTATATTACAGCGATAATTCATTAGTGCAAACCGATTATAACAGTTATGGTCGCTTTGAAATTCCGAACAGCCGCTATGTTCTCGGTTTTCAATATAAGCTTTCAAATCTCACCGCTGCAAAGGACTTTTATAGCGAAAAAAAGATTTATCCCGACATAGGGTGTGATGCGTATAGTTACTACGCTTTGTTTATCACATTAAATGAAAAAACCGACACAGATGATGGCGATGGTGCCCATGGCGGTGCCTATGGAGAAGAAAAAGTTTTTTCGGACTTTGCCTCTATTGGCGGCTTTTCCGGCAAAGGTCCATACTCCGGTTATGATCCCACTTGCTATATTTTTTCACAAAAACATACAACGGATGAAATTTACGAAAAACTGTGGGAGTATTTTGACAGTCCGGATGTAAAGGAGAAGTTGCTAATCGAAAAACAGGCAAATTCAAATCATTGACACTTTTTCCGAAAGTACCAAACTTAGGCGCGAAACACTACACCTATACAGAGAAAACCGCAAATGGCCAATCAAGCAGGACCCAAAAGATCAAGTCTTTTGGATCCTGCTTTTCGATGAACGAAAGATATTATCCGTAATCACGAATGCGCATTTACAACCGATTTTGTTTACATTCACCGTCTCCAAAAAAATACGCCTTGCATTTTGGCCGACCTTGCGCTATAATACCACCGTCAGTTCGCAAAATCCTGACCAGGCGACGGCAACCGGCCGTCGTCTTCTAAAAACAAAACTAAGGAGCAAAATCGAATGAAGAACAAAAAAGTACTGTTCATTGCCCAAACCGCAGGCATTGCCGCCATGTACGCGGCGCTGACCTACGCCCAAAACCTGCTGCTGCCGGGCACCACCTCCGCGGCGGTGCAATTCCGTGTGTCGGAAGCGCTGAATGTGTTGGCGCTGTTCACCCCTGCCGCCATTCCGGGGCTGACCCTGGGCTGCGTGCTGTCCAACCTGGTGAATATCGGCGCCGGGCTGCCGCTGGATATGATCTTCGGTTCCCTGGCTACACTGGGCGCCACCGGTTGTATGTACGCCCTGCGGCAGGTAAAAATCAAAAATTATCCCCTCCTGTCCCTGCTGATGCCGGCTCTGTGGAACGGTGTGATTGTCGGCTGGGAGATTGAGGTATTCTTCATTGACGGCAAGTTCAACTGGATCAGCTTTTTGACCCAAGGGGGCTTAGTAGCCTTGGGTGAGTTAGGGGTCATGCTGGTGCTGGGCACGCTGCTGTATGTGGTGATCGTCAAGCGAAAGCTGGACCAAAAGCTGTTTATCAAATAAAACCGAACAGAACTGACAAGAGCCTATCCATTACGGATAGGCTCTCTTTTATGCGATTTTACGCCTTGGTCCAGGTAACGCCCTGAGGGGTGTCTTTTAAGAGAATGCCCCGCTCTTTCAGTTCGTCCCGAATACGGTCCGCGGTGGCAAAGTCCTTATTCTTCCGGGCTTCCTGCCGCTGGGCAATCAGCGACTCGATCTCCGCGTCCACATCGTTGGACTTGCGATTATAGAGAATACCCAGCACGCCGCACAGCTCGTCAAACAGATCGGCTGCTGCTTGGCACACGGCGGGAGAAACGGTCTTGTCCAAAATACGGGTATTAATGTCATACACCAGCTCAAACACAGCGGAAATACCGTCTGCAGTATTCAAATCATCATCCATGGCGGTAATAAACGCATCTCGATGAGCGGCAATATCCGCCAGCAGCTGCGGATCGTCCGGGGTATCGACAGAAGCGTTTTTCAGGGCAAAGTCCAGACTGTCCCGGCAAGTGTACAGCCGCTCCAAAGCAGACTTGCACTGCTCAATGATCTCCAAATTATAGTTAATGGGCGTGCGGTAGTGGGCAGAGATCAAAAAGTAGCGGATCACCTCATAACCGTAGGCATCGGCAATCTCCCGCACCGTTTTAAAGTTACCCAGAGACTTGCTCATTTTCACATTGTCCACATTGATATAGCCGTTGTGCATCCAGTAATTGGCAAAGGTGCAACCATTGGCGCACTCACTCTGGGCAATCTCATTTTCATGGTGGGGAAAGATCAGGTCCTGACCGCCGCAGTGCAAGTCAATGGTGGGACCAAGATACCGGCGGTTCATCGCTGAGCACTCAATATGCCAGCCGGGTCTGCCCTGCCCCCAGGGAGACTCCCAGTACGGCTCGCCTGGCTTGGCTGCTTTCCACAGCGCAAAGTCCAGCGGATCCTCTTTTTGCTCGCCTACGGCAATGCGAGCGCCGCTCTCCAGGTCTTCAATGGGCTGGTGAGACAGCTTGCCGTAACCCTGGTCCTTGCGGGTACGGAAATACACATCACCGTTGACTGCGTAAGCGTAGCCTTTTTCCTCTAAGGTGCGGATAATATCAATGATCTCGTCAATGTTTTCCGTGGCTCTGGGGTGCACGGAAGCCTCCCGCACATTGAGGCCCTTGGCGTCCTTCCAAAACTCCTTAATATAAGTCTCGGAGATCTCCTGATAGGTCTTGCCCTCCTCGTTGGCACGCTTAATGATCTTGTCGTCAATGTCCGTAAAATTCTGCACAAACTTAACGCCGTAGCCCCGATACTCCAGGTAGCGGCGCAGCACATCAAACACGCACAGCGGCCGAGCGTTGCCGATATGAATAAAATTATACACCGTAGGCCCGCAGGCATAAATTTTCACTTCCTGAGGGTCCATGGGTTTGAACGCCTCTTTTTGTCTGGTCAGTGTGTTAAAAATCTTCATTTGAGCTGCTCCTTTAATTTTTCAATCTCTGCCTGCAAGGCATTGATTTTGGCTTCATTCTGTTGAATGGCATTCATCACCGGATCCGGCAGATTGATCTGGTCCAGATCGTCTACCCGCTCGCCGTCAATGCGCACCACCTCGCCGGGCACGCCAACCACGGTGCAATTGGGTTCCACATCCTTGACCACCACTGCGCCTGCGGCCACCTTGGCATTGCGGCCAATGGTAATGGGACCCAACACCTTAGCACCGGAGCCGATCATCACGCCGTTCTCAATGGTAGGGTGACGCTTGCCCAGGTCCTTGCCGGTGCCACCCAGGGTCACCCCCTGGTAGATCATCACATCGTCGCCCACCTCCGTGGTCTCACCGATCACAATCCCATTGCCGTGGTCAATACACACCCGCCGACCAATCTTGGCGCCCGGATGAATCTCAATCCCGGTCTTATGCGCCGTGCGCTGGCTGATATAACGGGCGATAAACGGCATTTTGTGATTTAAGAACACTGCGCCTTGCGGTGACTGCGCAGGGCCTTAAAACCCGGGTACAGCAACACAATCTCAATAGGAGAGCGGGCTGCCGGGTCGTGCTCCATAAAGCACTGAATATCCTCTTTATATCGTTCAAACATAGAAACCTCCAAAAAAAAATATGCCCCTGTCTATCTGACAGAGGCAATAAAACGATACTGCGGTTCCACTCTTGTTTATACTCAAGCTAACGCTTTGGCCGGTAACGGGGCAAACCGTTGCGGCATACTCATTTCCGCCGCACTGCTCCCGGGTGCATTTCGCTGCCGCTTAGCATACGCGCCTTTCAGCATTCGGCGCGCTCTCTTTCTGCCAGGGGTGCAGGTACTTCTCCCATTCTGCGCATTTACATGTAGGTTATTATCATTATAGCAAAAAAGTGCAATTTTGCAACACTTATTTTGTGCGGATCAGGTGCCAGCCGTCTTTGGCATAGACAATACCGGACAGCACCGTTACCACAGCCACTACCCAAAAGGCAATGGTGCAGTACACATTCAGCCAGGGTGTGGAGGTGGTAATATCCGCCGCGCCCTCACCGATGGCAAGCAGCAGGTAGGTCATACCGGTAGTGGACATTTGCAAGAAGGTCTTTGCCTTGCCAAACTTATTGGCAGCGATCACCTCGCCCTCCGCAGCGGCAGCCATCCGAATACCGGCTACCAAGAACTCCCGGGCCATCATCAGCATAATCACCAGCTCTGTGTGCCAGCCCATATTCACAAATACAAGGTAAGCAGCCAGCACTAACGACTTATCGGACAACGGATCCATCAGTTTCCCGAAGTCCGTAACCAGTCCCTGTTTGCGGGCAATAATACCGTCTGCCTTGTCGCTCATACAGGCGATAAAGTAGATCACCAGCGCCACGCTCCAGTGGTACGGGAATTGGATCAAAGACGCCGCCAGCAAAAACGGAATGCAGGCAAAGCGAAATACAGTGATTCTATTGGGCAGGTTCATCTACATACTCTCCTAACAGGTCATATTCTTCCGTGCCGGTTACACGCACCTGCACAAAGCTGCCGGTCTCCAGCGGCACAGCGGAATGGATCCAAATGTTGCTGTCAATCTCCGGCGAGTCAAAATAGCACCGTCCGGCGTAGGTGTTCTCCTTGCTGTCCGGGCCGTCGATCACGGCGGTGTAGGTCTCCCCTACCCGTCGCTGGTTCACTGCAGCGGTCACATCAAACTGCACATCCATCAGCGCATCCGCCCGGGCGGTCTTTTCCTCCTCGGGCACTTGGTTTGGGAATTCGGCGGCGGGGGTGTCCTCCTCAGGACTGTATGCAAAGCAGCCCATTTTGTCAAATTCCATTTCCTTTACAAACCGACACAGCTCTTCAAACTGTGCCTGGGTCTCACCGGGGAATCCTACCATAAAGGTGGTACGCAGCGCCAAACCGGGAATACGCCGGCGCATGTTGGAAATCAGCTGCCGCAAGGAGTCATAATTGCCATAGCGGTTCATGGCGCGCAGCACATCGCCGTTGCAGTGCTGCAAGGGAATGTCAATATAGGGGCAAATTTTGTCCTCATTGGCGATTACATCAATCAGTTCATCGGTGATCCGATCCGGGTAGCAATAGTACAGCCGGATCCAGCGGATCCCGTCGATCTGTACCAGTCGACGCAGCAGCTCTGCCAGGCAATACTTGCCGTACAGATCCTTGCCATACAGGGTGGTATCCTGGGCAATTAAGATCAATTCCTTGACTCCCCGCTTGGCCAGGCTCTCCGCCTCCGCCACCACGCTATCCATAGGACGAGAGCGGAACGGTCCGCGAATACCGGGAATGGCGCAATAGGAGCAGCAGTTTGAGCAGCCGTCACTGATCTTCAAATACGCCCAGTGTGCGGGCGTGGAAAGCATTCTTTCACCCTCCAAGGGCAGCAACTGTTTGCAAGGAAAAAAGTTAGTCTGAACGCCACACAGCGCCTTTTGGCACACCTTAACGATGTCTGCATTGGCACCGATACCAATGACGGCGTCCACCTCCGGAATCTCCTTCATCACCTGGTCCTGGTAGCGCTCAGCCAGGCAGCCTGTGACCACAATGGCAGAGATCACGCCGGCGGCCTTATACTGGGCCACCTCCAAGATGGTCTCAATGGCCTCTCGCTTAGCGTCCTCAATAAAGCCACAGGTGTTAACGATCATCAAGTCGCTGTCTTCAATGCGCTGCACGATTTGAAATCCGTTTTCACTTAATTTCTCTAATAACAATTCGCCGTCGACCTGGTTCTTTGGGCAGCCCAATGAGATCATGCCGACTTTATAAGTATTCTTCATCTTCCAGTTGTTCCAAGGCGGCCTGAATATCGTGATAGCCGAACCCGCGCCGTGCCAGCGCAGCCATCACCTTTTGCCGTCCGTCTTCTTGCTGTAATTTTCTGCTGTATTTGCGCAGGATTAAGTCCTTTGCAGTTTGCACATTGTCCGGCGCCTGCTCTGCAAGGGCACGGTCAATAATCTCACGGTCAATCCCCCGCTTTTGGCACTCCTGCCGTGCGTGGTATGCCGAGCATTTTTTATCTTCAATCAGGTGGCGCACCAGTCGTCGCGCATATTTCTCGTCGTCCAGATAACCGGCATCCAGCATTTGTGCCACTGCTTTGTCCGCAGCGTCCGAGTCTGCGGTGCGCAATAGTTTGTCCCGCAGTTCCTTAGCGGAATGATCCCGGTGAGACAGCAGCTCCACTGCTTTGTTCAGCGCCTTGCGCTCGTTGATCTGCTGCACCAAGCGCTGCCAATCGTCCTCGCTGATCTCCGTGCCGTCCGGCAGGTAATGCTCTGCCCAAAAGGTGGTGCTGGTGGTGATTTGGTATTCATCATCCAACAGCAAGTGCACCTTGGTGCCTCGCCCTAGTTGATGGGTCAGGCGCATTACTCGTCGTCATCCTCTACGGCAATGTCCAACTTGGCGCGGGCTGCCGCACGGGTCTGGCGTGCAGTGCTCTCCTCAGTCGGCGCCGCGTCCGTATCCGCCATAGGCGCTGCTTTCGGCTGATATTTTTTGTCAGAAGCAGCCTGCACCTCGGCGATCTTTTCTTTAATCTCCTGCTCCAGCTGGGCCGCAAACGCCGGCTCGTCCTTGATGAGCTGCTTAACATTGTCACGACCCTGTCCAAGTCGGCGATCACCGTAAGAGAACCAGGAGCCGCCTTTCTTGATTACGCCGTACTCCACGCCCAGATCCAGGATCTCGCCCTCTTTGCTGATGCCGGTTCCGTACATAATATCAAACTCGGCAGAACGGAACGGCGGAGCCACCTTGTTCTTTACGATCTTCACTTTCGTGCGAGAACCAATGAACTGATTGTCGGAATTCTTCAGCTGCTCACCCTTACGCACATCAATACGCATAGAGGCATAGAACTTCAGCGCACGACCGCCGGTGGTCACCTCCGGGTTGCCGTACACCACACCCACCTTCTCACGCAGCTGGTTGATAAAAATGATCAGGGTGTTGGATTTGTTGATTGCACCGGCTAATTTACGCATCGCCTGGCTCATCAAGCGGGCGTGCAGACCCACATGGGAGTCGCCCATATCGTCGTCAATTTCCGTTCTGGGCACCAGTGCCGCCACAGAGTCCACAACAATAATGTCAATGGCACCGGAGCGCGCCAACTGCTCGGCAATCTCCAGCGCTTGCTCACCGTAGTCCGGCTGGGCTACCAAAAGAGAGTCCACATCTACGCCCAGGTTAGCGGCATAAATAGGATCCAGCGCGTGCTCCGCATCAATAAACGCAGCTTGGCCGCCGGCCTTTTGCGCCTCTGCCACACAGTGGAGCGCCAGGGTGGTCTTACCACTGGACTCCGGGCCGTAGATCTCTACGATACGGCCCTTGGGCAGGCCGTTAATACCGGTGGCAATGTCCAAGGACAGAGAGCCGGTGGAGATGGCGGCCACATTCAGGTGTTTGTTCTCACCCAGGCGCATAATGGCACCTGCGCCGTACTGCTTTTCAATTTGCTTGAGCGCATTTTCCAGCGCCGTCTGCTTGTCTGTTGCTTTGTCGGTTTTGTCCAGTTTCTTACTTTTTTTATCCGCAGCCATATATATTCCTCCGTCAAAATCATCTCTCTTATTATATTATATATAAAAAATAAAATCAACATTTAGTTTTTGCTGACCGTAAAATCGGTCTTTTTTGAAAATTTAGGCAAAAAGTGCTTGCATTTTGCAGGGATATGTGCTATTATAGCGGCGTTGTAATTTAGTAAGGAGGTGTTCGCACATGGCAAAATGTGAATACTGCGGGAAAGAAATGTCCTTTGGCATCAAGGTTTCTCATTCACACAGACGGTCCAACAGAACCTGGAAACCCAACATTAAGAAAGTTAAGGCTATTGTAAACGGCTCTCCGAAAAGAGTTTATGTTTGCACCAGATGTCTTCGTTCCGGTAAGGTCGAAAGAGCGTAATGAGATAAAACCGCTGCACTGTTCAGCGGTTTCTTTTTTACTCTGCTACAAAAGCGCAGCTGACACACAATTGTGTCAGCTGCGCTTTTTCTTTTACTTATTCTTTTTTATTTTTACTGCCAACGGTAATCTTGCTTTCCGTACCGTTTAATATCCGCTTGATGTTCTCCCGGTGGGCAACCAGCACAATGGCCGCAAACACCACGGAGATTAGCGTAATCGGAACAGACTTATAAAACAGACCCATCAGCACCGGGTACAGGATTGCCATTAAGATGGAACCCAGCGATACCCATTTGGTAATTAGGACGGCCACAAAAAACACCGCCAGCAGGATCAGGGCGATCCGCCAGTCGATCATAAACACCATACCGCCGCAGGTAGCCACGCCCTTACCGCCCTTAAACCGAAAAAAGCAAGGAAAGATATGACCCAGCACGCAGAACAGCCCGGCAAAGGACTTGATGAAAATCGTCTGCTGCGCATATAGTTCATTCCCCACCAGCAGACGCACCAGCAAAATTGCCACAGCCACCTTAGCCATATCCCCTAAAATCGTTGCAACTGCCGGCAGTTTGCCATAATTTCGCAGCATATTGGTGGAACCGGCGTTACCGCTGCCGTGGGTGCGCACATCTTCCTTTTGGAACTTGCGAGAAAGAATGATACCAAAATTCAGACTTCCCAGTAAATAAGACAGAACCGCACCCAGGATCAGACGAAAAATCATTTTTTTCCCTCTCCCCTCTCGCGAATAATAAAGCGTACCGGCGTACCCTCCAGACCAAACACCTCACGGATTTGGTTCTCCAGATACCGCTGGTAAGAGAAATGGAACAGTTGGGCGTTGTTCACAAAAAACACAAAAGTTGGCGGGCACACAGACGCCTGGGTCATATAATAGATCTTCAGCCGCTTGCCCTTATCCGTAGGCGGCTGCACCCGGGCGGTGGCAGCGCCGAGAATTTCGTTCAATTTGCCGGTGGAAATGCGCATGGTGCTCTGGGCATACACATAAGCGATCTGCTCAAACAGACGATCCACACGCTGGCCGGTCTTGGCAGAGATAAATACAAAGGGCGCAAACTTCATAAAGGCAAAGTCTACTGCCAGCTTCTCTTTATACTCCCGCATCGTATTGCCGTCTTTTTCCACAGCGTCCCACTTGTTGACCACCACAATACAGCCCTTGCCTTGGTCCAGAGCTATACCGGCCACCTTGGAGTCCTGCTCCGTGAAGCCTCGGTAGCATCAATCATAATCACGCACACATTGGCGCGCTCCACAGCGGTACGGGCGCGGATAATGCTATATTTTTCAATGGCGTCTGTCACCTTGCTCTTGCGCCGAATGCCGGCGGTGTCAATAAAGGTGAACTTGCCGTATTGATTTTCAATACGGGTGTCTGTAGCGTCCCGCGTGGTGCCTGCAATATCGGACACAATGGCTCGCTCCTGGCCGCTGATCCGGTTGATCAATGAGGACTTGCCCACATTGGGCTTGCCGATGACCGCCACCTTGATGGTATCGTCCTCCCTCTTCCTCCTCACTCTCCGGGGGAAAGTAAGCGATCACCGCATCCAGCAGATCGCCGGTGCCGTGACCGTGCACGGCAGATACGGCAATCGGGTCACCCATACCCAAATTATAAAATTCGTAAAACTCCGGATCCGGGGCACCGACACTGTCGCACTTATTGACGCACAGAATCACCGGTTTGCCGCTTTTTTGCAGCATATTGGCCACATCCTGATCGGTAGCCACCACGCCGCTGCGCAAATCCGTCACCAGCACGATCACATCCGCCGTGGCAATGGCAATGTTGGCCTGCGCGCGCATTTGAGAGAGGATCACATCATCCGCCCGCGGCTCAATACCGCCGGTATCCACCAGCAGAAAGCGGTGACCCAACCACTCACAGTCGCCGTAAATGCGGTCCCGGGTCACGCCGGGCTTGTCGTCCACAATGGACAGACGGGCGCCTACCAATTTATTAAAAAGTGTGGATTTGCCCACGTTGGGGCGGCCCACAATGGCAACAACAGGTCTCGCCATAACAGACCCTCCTTTCAAGCAAATAGCAAGAAAGGCGGACATAAGCCCCGCAGCCTGTTCGGCTGTGACCAAGTCCGCCTTTGTGTTGAAGTTTTTGGCTTACGCCTCGTCCTTGCTGACAACTGCCTTGCCGTTGTAGTAACCGCAGTTGGCGCACACTTTGTGCGGCACGGTGTAGCCGGCGCAGTTGGGGCACTTAACGAGAGTAGGCGCATTCAGCTTCCAAACGCTGGAACGTCTTTTGTTCTTTCTTGCCTTTGAAGTTTTTCTCTTAGGTACTGCCATTTGAATTGCCTCCTTTATAATCCTTGATGCAAAATAATCACTTAATCCAGCAGCTGCAAAAGGGCTTCCAATCTGGGATCCACATCCTTTTGGCAGTCGCAGGGTCCGTCATTCAAATTCTTGCCGCACTTGCAGCAAAGACCCTTACAGTCCGGCTTGCACAGCATTTTGGTGGGAAAGAACAATAATAGCTCTTCCCGCAAAAGGTCGCTGAGATCCAGCGCACTGTCCTGTACCAAAACATATTCGTCGTCCGCATCCTCCCGGTTTTGGAGATCCTCTACCAAGATCTTGTGCAAGGACAACGACATGGGCTTTTGAATGGGCTCGGCGCAGCGGTCGCACACGCCGTCAAACACAAAGGACAGATCCAGATCTAAATAACATACATCCGCCTTTGCATACGCCTGTCCGGTCACGCGCACCGGCTGGCGCAGCGGGCAATACGAACCGTATTGCAAATCGTGGAAGTCCAGCTGCTCCTCAATGGCAATACGCTGTGTATCGCCGCCGAAAAGTGCCTTCAGGTCTAACTTCACAAAACCACCTCACGATCGCACTTTAAGTATTATATATACAAGACGCCGCTTTGTCAATAGTTATTTTTGCGGCGGAAAAAATAAAGAGCCTGAAAAAGGCTCTTTATTTGTGCATTTTTGCTTACAGCTCTTCGCAGTAGTCAAACACTTCCACCGGCAGATCCTCTTTGTCACAGCTGATGGTGAAGTAGAAATCCACGTCCTGTGCCTCGCTCAACTCGGACAGCATATCAAAGAACTGAACCAGCTTCTGATACTCTCTGCCAACGATCTTAAAGGTGGCGTCGATCAAAATATCCGTCACGTCGTAGTTGCCGGCGCAGATACCGGCCAAGAAGCCGTAAAACGCCTTACAACCGCTGACACGGTATGTATCGGTCTCCAGCAGGCGAGCCTTAGAGGATACATCGTAAGTGAGCTTGGGCTCCTTTTCAATGCACACCACATTGCCGTCAGACTTCTCTACGCAGGTGTTCACCAGGTCAATGAGTTTTTTGGTTTTGCCTGAGCCTTTGTTGCCGATAATGAGCTTAATCATTTATTATTCCTCCAATAGGATTTATTTGCAACTCTATTTTAGCATAACCCCAACTGTTTTTCAAGGTTTTCTTTTTCACTTTCATAACCGGGTTTGCCAAGGAGTGCAAACATATTCTTTTTGTAGCTCTCTACGCCGGGCTGATTAAAGGGATTGACCCCCAGCATATAGCCGGAAACGGCGCATACTTTCTCAAAGAAATAGATCATATAGCCCATGTTTTCTGCGTCCAGGGCGTCGATTTCCAGAACAAAGTTGCCAACGCCGCCGGCGGTGTGGGCCAGCAGAGTGCCCTGGCGGGCCTTTTCATTTACATAACTCATTTCCTTACCGGCCAGGAAGTTCAAGCCATCAATATTGCCTTCTTCCTCACCGATCACATAATCGCTCTGGGGGCGGGCAAACTGCATCACGGTCTCAAACATCAGCTTGCTGCCGCTTTCCTGGATATACTGACCTACGGAGTGCAGGTCGGTGGAAAACACGCAGGACACCGGGAACAGACCCTTGCCGTCCTTGCCCTCGCTCTCTGCAAACAGCTGCTTGAGCCATTCGTTGAACAGTGTCATTGCCGGCTCATAAGACACAAAGCACTCCAGACTCTTGCCCTTGTTGTAGAAGCAATTTCTGGCGGCGGCATATTTCAGCACATCGTTTGTGTCTACCGTTTGGCCGCACAGCGTATCCTCTGCGGTCTTGGCCCCGGTCATCAGAGCATCAATATCAATACCGGCCACAGCAATGGGCAACAGACCCACAGCGGTGAGCACGCTGTAACGGCCACCCACATTATCCGGCACCACAAAGGTCTCATAACCCTCTGCGTCTGCCAACGCCTTTAAGGTACCCTTAGACTGGTCGGTGGTGCAGAAAATGCGTTTTGCCGCCTCCTCTGCGCTGTACTTCTTGTTGACCATCTCCCGGAACACACGAAAAGCGATAGCCGGCTCCGTGGTGGTGCCACTCTTGCTGATCACATTCACGCAAATATCCTTGCCCTCACAAAGAGCCACGGTCTCATTCAGCATCTCCGGGCTGATGGAGTTGCCGATAAAGAAGATCTGCGGGGTATCCTTAGCCAGCAGGTTGTAATTGGGGGACTTCAGTGCCTCAATCACGGCACGGGCGCCAAGATAAGAGCCGCCGATACCGATCACGATCAGCACATCCGCATTCTTCTGAATGTAAGAAGCCGCCTTTTTAATGCGAGCAAACTCCTCTTTGTCATAATCGGTGGGCAGATGTACCCAACCCAAAAAGTCGTTACCGGCACCGGTACCGTCCATCAGGGTCTTTTGCGCAGCCGCAGCCTGGGGCTCCAGCGCCTGAATATCCGCCTTGCTGACAAAAGTTTCAGCAAAATTACTGTTAAATTTAACTGCCATCATTTTATCTCCATTCTTCTTGGAATTTCAAATCCTCATTTTACAACAACAAGGCAGATTTTTCAACACTTATTTTCAAAATGTCCTTAAAAAGCGGACAAAAACCGACCAAAAGGCGGTTTTGTCGATATTTACCCCGGCATACACCGGCAGTTCCGCCACCGTTTTGCCGTCCAGTTTGACTTTCACGGTGCCCACTCTGGTGTTCTTGCGCACAGGCGCATCCACCGTCTTTTTTAACTTATATTCATAAGTGGGATCACCGCTGCCTTTGGCACAAAGCAACTGCTGTTTTGCAGGCACGGCAGGGTTCAGGATCTTTTGGACGCCGTTTTTCACGGTAATTTGGGTAATTTTCTTCGGGTCTGCCGACAGGGTCACCAGACGATAATTCGCAAAGCCGCTGTCCAGCAGAGCCGTAGCAGCGGAAAAGCGCTGCTCACTGGTCTTGGCGCCCAGCACCACGGCGATCAGCTGCATACCGTCCCGCCGGGCAGTAGCGCACAGGCAAAAGCCCGCCTTCTCTGTGGTGCCGGTTTTTAGCCCGGTAATGCCGTCATAAGTGTTAACCAATTTATTGGTATTATTCAGTTCCGTTTTGCCGTCCCGCAGACTGTCGAGCCACACGGTAGCATACTTGGTGATCCAGTTGTGGCGCAGCACTTCCCGGGCAATCACTGCCAGGTCGTAAGCAGAAGAAAAATGATTTTTGGCCGTATCATCCAACCCTGTGCAGTTCTCAAAATGGGTATCTTGCAGCCCCAATTCCTTGGCACGGTCATTCATACACTGCACAAAGGCGCCGTCCGACCCGGCTACGAACTCGGCCAGCGCCGTACAGGCGTCATTGGCGGACGCGATCACCACCGCCTTCAGCAGCTCCTCCACTGTCATCTGCTCCCCCACTTCCAGCCAGATTTGGGAGCCGCCCTTGGAGGCTGCGTTGGCACTGCCGGTGACAGTATCCGTCAGTTTAATCTTGCCGGTGTCCAAGGCTTCCGCAACCAGCAGCATGGTCATCAGCTTCGTGACCGACGCCGGAGAGCGCCTGTCGTGGGCATTCTTCTCAAAGAGCACAGCCCCTGTATCTGCGCTCACCAGCACGGCGCTGGGTGCCTCTACCGTCTTTTCATCCACAGCGGCAAAGCAGGGCGCAGGCACCGCCAACGCCAGCATCAAAGCCAGCAAAAATGTTCCGATTCTTTTCATCAAACCACCTCATTGTTTGCGCTAAAAATCTTGCTCCCCCACCGGCTTTATGCTATAATGTCGTGGATTGGAGCGTAATAGATATGAAAGCTGCTTTTTACACCCTTGGCTGCAAGGTCAACCAGTATGAAAGTGAATATATGGCCGAGCTGCTGCGCAGCGCCGGTTTTGAGATTGTGTCCCCGGACCAGGAAGCGGACTACTACATCGTCAACTCTTGTACGGTAACCGCCACTGCGGACCAAAAGACCCGCCAAAGCGTGCGCCGCTTTAAGCGCCGTCACCCGGGCGCAACGGTGATCCTCACCGGCTGTATGCCCCAGGCGTTCCCGGAGGAGGCCAAAGCCCAGCTGGACGCAGACATTGTATTCTCTAACAAGAGCGACGGTGATATTTTTTCCATCATCAACCGGTATCATACAGAAAAAAGCCGCATTGTGGACATTAATGCCCACCAAACCGGCGACCCCTTTGCCCCCTGCGCCATCAGCGGCTTTGGGCAGCGCGTGCGCGCCTTTGTAAAAATTGAGGACGGCTGTGACCGGTTTTGCTCCTACTGCATTATCCCCAAATCCAGGGGGCGTGTGCGCTCCAAGGCACCGGCGGACCTGGAAAAAGAAGTGCAGGACCTGGCTGCCCACGGCATTAAAGAGATCGTACTGGTGGGCATCAACCTGTCCGCCTACGGCAAGGGGCAGGATTTTGACCTGCTGGACGCTGTTGCCATTTGCGACCGCACCCCCGGCATTGCCCGGGTGCGCCTGGGCTCTCTGGAGCCGGACCACATCACCGACCGCATGATTGCCGGGCTGGCAAAGATAGAAAAATTCTGTCCCCAGTTCCACATCTCTCTGCAAAGCGGCTGCACCAAAACCTTAAAATCCATGAACCGCCACTACACGGCGGATGAATATGCAGACCTTTGCCGCAAGCTGCGTGCCGCATTCCCGGGTGCCACTTTGACTACGGACATGATGACCGGCTTTCATGAAGAAACAGAAGCCGATTTTGAAGAGAGCCTGGCCTTTGCAAAGAAGATCGGGTTTGAAAAGGTACATGTATTCCCCTACTCTCAGCGAGAGGGCACAGCCGCCTCTAAACGGGGCGACAGCGTACCTCGGCAGGAGAAGGAGCGCCGCGCAAAAAAGTTGATTGCAGAGACAGACAAGCTGCGTGAGGCCTATTTTGACGGTCTGGTGGGTCAAAAAGCGCAGGTGCTGGTGGAGCAGCAACAACCGAACGGTACCTACACCGGCTACACCCGCAATTATGTACCGGTGACCATCCACCGTCGGGATCTGCACATCGGCGATCTGGTGGATGTAACCATTACCGGAGTAGAAAACGCCGATCACTGCATAGCAGAGTAAAGGCCGCTGACCTCCTCCCCTACGCTGTCGTCGGATAGATAGCCGTAGGAGAACACATAAAAGCCCTTTACCGCCGGAATTTGGCGGATAAACTGAATTTGGCGAAAAATCATATTCTTATTTTCCCGGAATTCGCCTTTGCCCCGCCCGGCGTAGGCGTCTGCCTTGCCGCATTTATACAGCGGCAGGCCGATATAAAGATCACAGGCAGTGACCAGATCCCGCCAGTCTTTCACCGTTTTCATAAACGGCAGAGTATCGTTAAGAAAGCCGAAGTACACCTGGGGACACAGATAATCGCAGTAACCCTTTTGGGTTGCCCAGGTCTCCACATCGGCGTACAAACTGTCCCGATCATTGGCAATGCCCGCCGCCGGGCTGATGCCAAAGGCACAGCTTTGATTTTCTTCTTTCACAGCTTTATAAACAGCACGGATCAGGTCATTCACCCGGCTGCGCCGCCAGTCGCCTAAAGACAGGTTGCCGCCGTCTGCGCAGTAGGCAGCATACTGCTTAGCGTCAATTTTCTTATTGGTATCCGGGTAAAAGTAATCATCAAAATGGATGCCGTCTACCGGGTAGTTTTTCACAATTTCCCGCACGCCGGCCACAATGCGTTTTTGCACCGCTTTGGACGCCGGGTTAAAGTAGATTTTTTGATTCACGATCACCACATTGCCGTTTTTCTCCTTATACCACTTTTTAGCAATGTTATCGTCGCTGAGTTTGTCGATCTTATCCTGCTGGCTTACCCGGTAAGGGTTGAACCAGGCTTCGATTTTCAGTTGATTTTCGTGCGCCGCCTTGCACAGAAGTTCCAATGGGTCGTATTTTAGTTCCCCGCCCGCTTTGCCAAAGCAGTAGACGCTGACCGGAAAGTATTTGGACCGATAAAAGGCGTCTGCGCAGGGGTGCACCTGCACGGTGACCACCGTAAAGCCCCGCCTTTGCAACTGAGCAAAAGCCTTTGATACGGCGCTGTAAAAGTCGCCGCCGGTATCGTATTTGCCGGTAAAGGCCTGGAGCTCGTAGTAAGTGATCCACACGCTTCGCACGGTCAGTTCTCCGGCAGCGGCCGTGTCCGGCGCCGTTGTGGTCTCGGTTTGCGCCGGTTTGTTCACCGTGCATCCGCACAGCACTACCAGACAGAAAAGAGAGAGGAATACTTTCTTCATACTTGACACTTTCTAAAAATATTGTAAAATAAGCATAGGTGATGTTATGGAATACAGATTAGGTACAGATAATCGCATTAAAGCCCGCGGCGAGACGGTGGAGCTCACCTGTCCCCAGTGCGGCAAAAAAGGGCATTTTGGCGTGTTTTCCAACTTTGAGCGCCGCATTGCCGTAAAGCTGCCGCTGCCCCTGGAATGCCAAACGGTGTACTTTTTGGTGTGTCCCAACTGCGCCGCCGTCTTTGGTGTAGACGAGCAAAAGGGCGATGATTTCAAAAAGGGTTCTCCCCTGTCCATCGGCAACTTTGACCTAAAGGACTTAAAGCCCTTTAAGCCGGAAAAGCAAGCGTGAGCCTGTACCGGTTCGCCCTGCTTTGGTTGGTGGGCACCAACCTGCTGGCCATCGTGCTGACCGTCAGCGACAAGGTCCGTGCCAAAAAAGGCAAATGGCGCGTACCGGAGGATACGCTGCTGTTCGTGGCGCTTTTAGGCGGCGCTGTGGGTGAGTACATTACCATGCGCCTGATCCGCCACAAGACCCGGCATAAGAAATTCATGATCACCCTGCCGGTATTCATCCTGCTGCAAGCAGCGCTGGCCTTGGTGCTGGAAGCCAAATTTTATTTTTATTGATGGTAAAAACGGAGCCAAACGGCTCCGTTTTTTGTTTTGTAGCTTTTTCGTGTCTTTACAGAATAATACAGATCAGCCCGCTGCACCCCTCGTTGATCACCCGCTCGATGGTCTCTCTGAACTTGTTGCGGGCGTCCTCCGGCATACGGTAAAGCTTGTTATTCAGCCCCTCGTTCACCAGATCCAACAGCGGCTTGCCAAACAAATTGGTGTTCCAAATAGCTGCCGGGTCCTGTTCAAACTCTTTGAGCAGGTACATGACCAACTCCTGGGACTGGCTTTCGCTGCCCACAATGGGTGCCACTTCTGTGTACGTATTGCAGCGGATCATATGAATGGAAGGTGCCTGTGCCCGGAGCTTTACACCGTAGCGGCCACCCTGTTTCATAATTTCCGGCTCATCCAGATGCATCTCATCCATGGCGGGCATTACAATACCGTATCCGCTATTCTCCACATCCGCCAGCGCCTGCTCAAACCGTGCAAACCGCTGCTTGACGGTCACCAACTGCATGATCTGCTCCATCAACTGGCGTTCGTTGGCAATGGTCAGGCCGCATTTCTCAGACAATACCTGATAAAAGTAACTGTGGTCCACTTGCACATCCAGCTGCACATCGCCGGTAGACAGATCCAGTCGCCGCACCTGTACGCTTTCAATCCGCGAGACCTTTGCCAAGGCTGCAATAAATGACTTCACACTGTCAATGGTGGACAAACTGCGGCAGTCCTGTTGTACCGCAGCGAACAACTCCGTTTTCCAAGGATCCTGATCGTCCAGGCACTTGATCCACCCGGGCATCAGCAGTTGCACGGAGCTGATGGGAAATTCGTAAAGCACCTTTTGCAGCACCGCATGAAATGCCTCGGCGTCCATTTCCATGCAGTTCTCCGCCAACACCGGCACGCCGTATTTCTCCGTTAGTTCTGCTGCCAAAGCGACCGTTCCCGAGGCTGTGGGCGTCTCCGAATTGAGCAGCACCACAAAGGGCTTACCGTAGGATTTCAGCTCCTCGATCACCCGCTCCTCTGCCTCTTCATACTCTGCTCTGGGAATAGAAGTAATGGTGCCGTCCGTCGTAACGACCAAACCAATGGTGGAGTGCTCGGTAATCACTTTTTTCGTGCCGATCTCCGCCGCCATGTTAAAAGGTATTTCTTCCTCATACCAGGGCGTGCGCACCATCCGGGGCTGCTCCTCCTCAATATAGCCCACGGCACTGGGCACAATGTAGCCTACGCAGTCCACAAGTCGCACACGGAAGGTAGTGTGATCCGTCAAATGCAGGGTCACCGCTTCCTCCGGCACGAATTTTGGCTCCGTGGTCATAATGGTACGCCCGGCAGCGGACTGGGGTAATTCGTCCGTGGCCCGCTCCCGCTGGTACTCTCCGTCAATATTGGGGATCACCATGGTGTCCATAAACCGCTTGATAAAAGTGGATTTGCCTGTGCGTACCGGTCCCACCACGCCGATATAAATATCACCCTGCGTTCGGAGAGCGATATCGCTGTAAATCTGTTGATTCATATGCTCACACTCCCGGAATCAAAAGAATGGTTTGTTGGCGAAGTACATCTTCTGTCAATTGATTTTCCTGCTGAATCAGCTCGGTGCGGGAGCGGAATTTTTTGGCAATGTCCCACAGGCTCTCATCCTTGGCGGCAAAGTACAGTGTCAGCACCGGTGACTCACCGGCAGTGCAGGGTTGCAGCTCCACATCGGTCACCGTCTGCATCTCCGCCTGGGTGTAAAGGCAAGCACTGTACTCTATATTCACTCGCAGTTCAATACGGTTGGCCGACTGTAAGATATAATCAAAGGATTGCAGCCCGGCGCCTACAAATCCGGCGCACTTGTCATCTGTCAACGCCAGTTGCAGCCGAGTCACGCCGTCTTTGCAGCACAGATTGCCGCTCACATCGTAGTAGGCCACACCGTAGCCCACCTCCACCAGCAGTAGGCCGTTTTGCACCCGCGCCTCCTGCATAGCAAGAGACAAATCCAGGATTTCGGCGATCTCCGTATCCTCAAAGCTCAGATCGGCGGACAATGTCTTGCCGTCATAGAAGAATTGCGGATCCCGCAGCAGCGGAACCGTGCCGGTCTGTACCCGGGCGTCATAGGCAATGGCATAGGCATCTGTCACCAGTTGGGTATCGCTGACCAGGGCGGCCGTGTAGGACACACAAAAGGCTCCGGCGATCTCCAATCGGCGCAAGTCGTTATTTTCGTCCGGTACCGGCTTTACAAACAAAGAACCGATCTTCACTTGTGCAAAGGCATGGCTGTCCTCGGTCATACCGGCCACATCCACGATTTTACTGCTGTGCACGGTAAAGCAGCATTTCTCCGTGTTATGTTCTGTGTTTTCATATACCACGCACAACTCAGCCCGGCACTTCACCAGCATTTTGCCGGCAATGGTGCGCACCTCGTCAATCACCGCAAAGGCACCTGTGTGGATCAACACAGAGATATTGGTGTTGTGCTGGCCGATGGCGAACTTCTCGTCAAAGTCGCAGGAGAACAGTCCGGCGTCCAGCACCTCCAGGCACTGGGCGTCTGCTTGGCGCAAAATGGCACCACAACAGTCAGTCAGCTGGCTCTGTTCCATATAGGCAAAGACCTCTGTGTGGACTTGCAGCCCGGAACGCACCTCTAACTTGCGCTGATTGATCAGCCGATAGTTGGTAAAGTCCGTACAAGTGTGCACCTGGGCAAAGGCAAAGGCGTCCGTCACCGGTGCATCAATATTTTTAGTGAACCGCTCCTCAAATGCGGCGGACAAACAGCACCCGGAAGTAGAGATATACACCAATGAAATGCGGCTGCGTCCTGTCACCCTTAAGCTGCCTGAGGCATATTCATAGTCCGTCACCGCATGGCTGCACACGCACCGTACCACCCGCTCCACATCTTCACAGTATTGGGGCAGACTCTCCTGGTATTCCACTTCAAACTTTGCTTCTCCCGTGCCCAAACAAACCGTGCGCTTGCTGTCGGCAAAGGTCTTTTCCGTTTCCATTGCAACATCTCCTTACAGTTACTGGTAATATCTATGCGCCCGCACCCCCGTCTATGCACACCAAAGGAAAATGTTACCCAATAGAAAAAGACTTCGTTACCCTATGATAACGAAGTCTTTTTTCTATGTTAGATTTAGGTTTCCGGCTTTACTTTTTTGATCTTAAAGACGACGCGCAGCAGCGGCGCCAGCACCTTTGGGCGATCCAGTACGATCACTTGCATAATGGCCCTCCTTTTAGCGTTTACAGCAGATAATGCCCAGGACGATTACGGCGATGGCCAAAATGCGGGTGACCCAAATGGTGGGGCAGCAACAGGCGATCACCAGTCCCGCACCGAATGCGATCCATAAAAAATCACGCCTACACATCTTTTTCACACCGAACACCCCACAACTGCTGTATTTACACCATACTATGCGCGCAATTGCAGATCGTTACTGAGCACCGTCAGCAGTCGGCCCTCCCGGAAAGAAATGGAACATTCCCCGCCCCGCACCTCATTGCTTTGGCACATGGAGGTGGCCGGGTTCAGGTCATAGTCCGTCAGTTCCCACTCGGCGCCCCGAATGGTCAGTCCCCGGCACACACCGCCAAAGGCAAACAGGGAGAAATAACCGTAGCCCGCCCCACTAAAGGAAAAAGGGGCGTCAGAGATAAAAAGCTTTTCATTCGGGGTAATAATCTCCGCCTGCACACCGCGATCCAGGCAATAGGCCAAGTTCGCCACATTGGAGAAAGAATGGTCAAAGCGGTTGCCGATGGCGCCCACCAGAATCAGGTGGGTATAGCCGCGCTCCATGGCGATCTTTATGGCCGCCAGCGTGTCCGTATCGTCCTTATGCGCGGGCATCACGATCAGTTCCTTGGTGTGCTCCGGCACCGGTGAAGAATCAAAGTCCCCTACCACAATATCCGGCTCTGCACCCAAGCGACGGCACTTTTGATAGCCGCTGTCCGCTGCCACCACAAAAGCGCCAGGCAACAACGGCTTTATGTAGGCGATATCCGCCTCCGGCGCGCCGCTGACAATCAGGCAGCGCTTTATTTTCGTTCCCATTTTTTAATATCCTTTACCTGATTATAAAATTCAACATAACTGTTGTGGCGACTTTCGCTGATCTCGCCCCGCTCCACGGCGGCGCACACGGCACAACCCTTATCTGCCACATGGGTGCAGCTATTAAAGCGGCAATCCCCCAAATAGGGGCGAAAATCCGGAAAGCAAGCGGGCAATTCGTCCTTGTCGATCTCCGCGTCCCGTTCCAGTTCCAGTGCAGAAAAGCCGGGGGTATCTGCTACCCAGCCACCGGCCACCGGGTACAGCTCGCAGTGCCGGGTGGTGTGGCGACCGCGCCCCAACTTCTTGCTGGTCTCGCCGGTTTCCAGTGCCAAGTCCGGGCACAGACGGTTCAGCAGCGTGGACTTGCCCACGCCACTGTTGCCGGTAAACGCGCACAACTTGCCGGAGATCAGGCCGGGCAGTTGATCCGCTCCCTCTCCGGTGCGGGCATTACACAGCACCACAGGGTAACCGGCTGTTTTGTAAATGTCGGCGTACTGCTGCCCGTTCTCTGCCAAATCCGCCTTGGTGAGCACGATCACACAATCAATGCCCTTTTGCGCCGCCAGCACCGTCAGCTTGTCAATCTGCACGGTACGGATCTCCGGATCTACCAAAGACGACACAATAAAGAGCCGATCTAAATTGGCCAGCGGCGGCCGGCGCAATTCATTTTTGCGGGGCAAAATAGTGTCAATGGTATTCTCCCCTTGCGCGTTCACGGTAATCTCCACCCGATCCCCAACCAATGGGGTGATCCGCTGCTTGCGAAAGGCGCCCCGCGCCTTGCACTCATATAATCCATCGGCGGTTTCTACATAATAGAAACGCCGATTCCTTTGTGAATTCTGCCTGTTACTGCCATATCAGTCCGTCCCGTCGGGTACTGTGGTGTCCGTCTTGTCGTTAAAGTTCATACGCACCGTTTTGGCCTTGTCTGCCTTTACAGTCTGGCGCTGAGACACCTCGCCCAGTTCCACCTCGATCTCCACCCGGGCACCGTAAGACACCTGCAGGTTAAAGGTTCGCTGGCCGCCGTCCAGGCTCTCGCTCTTGGTAAATTGCAGTTCCCCGTCCACATAGATGTTCAGGGTGCTGTGCTTGCCGGTATCCGGCACCGTTACCTGCAACTTCACCGTCTGTTCCGCCGGGTCGGTAGACACTACGCCGGTGGACACCACCAGCTTGATGGCAGCCGACGGCTCCGCCGCCTCACCCTGACCGGGGGTCTGGCTGATCACCGTATCCTTGGGCAGATTGCTGTCTTCGGTAGAAATCTGCACATTTTCAAACCCGCTCTTCTCCAAAAAGCTGCGAGCATCGCTTTGGTTCAATCCACGCACATCCGGCACAGTCAGCAGCACCTTTTGGGTAGTGCTGGGGCCGGAGCTGATATAAATGGTCACCGTTTGGTCCGCAGCCACCAAATCCCCTGCCTTGGGGCTGGTATATACGCACTGACCCTCTTTTACCGTCTCGCTGGAGATGGTCGTTACGGTGTAGTTGTTCAATCCCTCGGAGGCTAACTCTTTCTTGGCCATATCCTCACCAAGGCCGTAGCAGTTGGGCACCTGAATGCCACCGGGCGTCTGAGCCACCACAAGGGTCACTGTGCTGCCCTTCATCACCCGCTCACCGGCTGCCGGTTTTTGCTCCAGCACCGTGCCCGGGTCAGCATCCTCGCTCTCCTTGCTCTCCTGTACAAAAACATAATCGTACTGGTTGGAGCTGACGATGGTGTCATAGGACTGACCCACAAAGTTCTCCAACTTCATAGACTTGGTGTTCAGCGAACCGGTAAGGCCCATCACCAACAGTACAATGGCTGCTGCAAGCACCAGCATACCGGCAATCACAGCGCCGACAATCTTGCCCTTGCGCTTGGGGTCTTCCTCCACCACCGGCTGTTCCGGCTCGGATCGCAGATCCGGCTGGGGCTTCTCCGTGTGATCCACCGTCTTGATCACATATTTCGTGGGCTCCTCGTCCACAAAATAGGAATAGTCAAATGTGGTGGCCGGGTTCTTGATGACCTCCTCCACATCAAAGAGCATTTCCGTTGCGGACTGGTAGCGATTGGCCGGGTTCTTCTCCATAGCGTGGGCACAGATCTGCTCCACGCCCCGGGGAATATCCGGGTTAATATCAATGAGCCGCTTGGCGTCCGCCTGCACCTGCATTAGGGCCACAGACACGGCGCTGTCTGCATCAAAAGGCACACAACCGGCCAGCATCTCATAGAGTACCACGCCAAGAGAATAAATATCCGCCCGTTCGTCAGTAAACTCGCCCTTAGCCTGCTCCGGACTGATATAATGCACAGAGCCAATCGCATTTTCCGTTAAAGTTTTGGTCTCGCTGCGGGAGAAGCGGGCAATACCAAAGTCTGTCACTTTAATATGACCGTCAGCCAGTAGCATAATATTTTGAGGCTTAATGTCCCGGTGCACAATGCCCTTGTCATGGGCGTGCTGCAACGCGCGCAAAATCTGCGTGGTAAAGTACAGGGCGTCATTCCAGGTGATGGCCCCCTGCTTTTGTATATATTCCTTTAAGGTAATGCCGTCCACATACTCCATCACAATGTACTGGAGCTTCTCGCCAAAGCTCACATCGTACACCTTTACGATATTGGGGTGGGACATAACGGCAATGGCCTTGGACTCATTCTTAAACCGGCGCACAAAGTCGTCATTTTGCAAAAACTCGTCCTTTAGGATCTTCACCGCCACAATGCGGTCATCCACATTGTCATAGGCTTTATAAACAACGGACATACCGCCTACGCCGATGATCTCCTGCACTTCATATCTGCCGTCTAAGCGTTTTCCTACATAATTATCCATTATATTTGTTCACTCCGCTTAATTGCTGATGGCAACAACGGTAATATTATCACCGCCGCCGTTTTTGTTGGCCTGCTGCACCAGTCGATCCGCATAAGCATAATACTGACCGTCACTGATGGCGCTGACCATCTCGTCATTGTCCACATAGTTGGAAAGACCGTCCGTACACAGGAGTAGCACCTGGCCGTCACTAAAGTCGATCTGGTCAAAGTCAATCTTAATGGCACTGTCTACCCCGATGGCACGGGTGATGATATTCTTATTGGGGTGGTGCTTTGCCTCGTCCGGGGTGATCTTGCCGCTCTCCAGCAGATCCTGCACCATACTGTGATCCGTAGTCACCTGCTGCAAGCCATCGGCAGAAAAGAGATACGCTCGGCTGTCCCCGGCGTGGGCGATAAACGCCTGGCCGCCACGAATGACGGCACACACCACCGTGGTGCCCATACCCCGAAGATCCGCCTTTTCCCGTGCCAGATCATACACTTCCACATTGGCGGCAGACAGCGCCGACTCCAGCATATTGCAAATGGAGCTGTCCCGCATATTGGGGTGGTAAGACGCATTGATCTTGCTGCTGATCACCTGCACCGCCAGTGAGCTGGCAATATTGCCGCCGGCTGCGCCGCCCATACCGTCGCACACCACGGCAAAGGCCGTGCCATCCGGCATTTCGCCCACAAAATAGGCGTCCTGGTTGGACTCACGGATCCGCCCCCGGTCGGTTTTAGCAACCATGTTCAATCTGATCACCTCGTTTCTTCAATCTGCGAAGCTGCCCGCAAGAGGCATTGATATCATGACCTAAAGTTCTTCTTATTGTAGCATTTATTCCCTGTTTTTTCAATATGCTTTGAAAGTTTTGAATGTCTTTTTGACTGGATCGCACATTGCCTCGCTCCGCCACATCGTTCACCGGAATCAGGTTCACATGGCAAAGCATTCCCCGCAGCCGCGCCGCCAATTCCATGGCATGGGCCGGTCGGTCGTTTACATTGTGGATCAAAGTATATTCAAAAGACACCCGGCGCGAAGTTTTCTCCGCATAAGCTGCCATAGCCCGCAAGGTAGCGTCCACGCCCCACCGGGCATTCACCGGCATGGTGCGGGAGCGGATTTCATCATTGGGCGCGTGCAGGGAAAGCGTCAACGTCACCGGCAACTCCTCTTCCATCAAATCGTAAATACGATCCACCAACCCACAAGTGGAAATGGTAATATTGCGCAGGCTAATATTCAGCCCCCGCGAGTCGTTGACCGTATGTAAAAACGAAATGGTATTATCATAATTATCCAACGGCTCGCCAATGCCCATCATCACAATATGGGATATGCGGCAGCCCAGGTCCCTCTGGGCAGCGTGCACCTGACTCTCAATCTCCGCCGGCAGCAAATTCCGCTGAAAACCGGCCAGGGTAGACGCACAGAAAGTACAGCCCATTTTGCACCCCACCTGGCTGGACACGCAAATGGTGTAGCCATAGTTATAGTGCATCACCACGGACTCTACATACTCGCCATCGTTCAAACGAAACAGATATTTCACCGTATCGTCCACGGCAGAAACATATTTTTCCTCGATTCGGCAGGCGGGAATGGTAAACCATTCGTCCAGTTTGCTCCGAAGATCCTTGGACAGATTGGTCATCTTCTCAAAGTCCTGCACACCCACTTTGTGTAGCCAGCCGTACACCTGATCGGCACGAAAGCGCTTCAGCCCAAGGTCCCCAAACCGCTGGCAAAGTGCCGGATAAGTTAAACTTTTGATGTCCTCTTTCATGCCTGTCTCTCCAAAGCGGCGTAATAAAAGCCGTCGCTGCCCTGTTCACACGGAAAGCGCGTACATTCCGCCGCCAGGAAAAAGGCGCTGTGCCGGTCCAGAAATGCCGACACAACCTTTTCGTTCTCTTTTTTATGGAGGGTGCAGGTGGAATACACCAGTCGCCCGCCGGGTTTTAAGTAAGTAGCTGCCGTCTGCAAAATGGAAAGCTGCAAGGCAGGCAGATCCTTGATACTGTCTAAATCTTTATAGCGAATTTCCGGCTTACGGCGGAGAATGCCAAAACCGGAGCAGGGCACATCGCAAAGAATGGCATCTGCTGCCGGAAGGTCCTGGCTATGCAACGTAGCGTCCTGCACGCGGGATTCTATACAGTCCAGGTGTAACCGCCGGGCACCGCTGCGGATCAGCTCCACCCGGTGGGGGTGCAGATCACAGGCGATCAAGCGGCCGGTATTGTTCATCTGTTCCGCCAAAGTAAAGGATTTACCCCCCGGTGCGGCACACACATCCAGCACCGTCAGACCCGGGCGCACCTGCAAGGCAGCGCAGGCCAGGTAGCAGGACAAATCCTGCACATGGAAATAACCTTTTTGAAAAGCAGCTGAGCGTTCCACATCAAAGCCGTCGTCCACTGTCAGCACTTTCTCCTGCAGTAGACGGGCTTGCACGCCTTCATTTGCCAACATCTCCTGCAATTGACCGGGCGTCACAAACAAGGGATTGGGCACCAAAAATAATGGCGCACGACCGTTGATATAAGGCAGGAACGCCGCCGTAGCATCCGCTCCATAGGTCTTTTGCCACATAGCCAGCAGAGGCTGTGGCACAGAATAGCGGAGCATGGGCGTATCCGGCAAATCCGGATCCGCTGCGATCTGCCGCAGTACCGCATTGATCATACGGCCGTAATAACCTTGGCCCACCGTCTTTGCCAGTTCCACCGTTTCATTTACCGCAGCAGGCACAGGCACTTTGTCCATATACAACGCCTGGTAGGCGCCCATACGCAACAACACCCGCACCTTGGGCTTCAATCGCCCGGTGGTGAATTTATCCACCAAAGCGTCCAAAGTGATCTGCCGTTCCAATACGCCCCGCACCAAAGCAGTGGCAAAAGCCCGTTCCTGCCCGTTGGCCACAGGCAAATGGTCGAGAGAAAGATTGGAATAGGCGCTCTCCTGTTGAATTTTATATAGGGTTTCAAACGCGGCTAAGCGCGGAGATTTAACGGTCATCGCTTCGTCCTGCCAGGAGCAGCAGCCGCAGCAAAGTAGCCAGCGCAGAGGCCAGCGCCGCCACATAGGTAAGGGCAGCAGCCGTCAGCACTTTCTTCGCACCCCGGTACTCCTGTTCGGTTAAAAATTGATTGCTTTCAATGGTCTGCAAGGCCCGGCGAGAAGCGTTAAACTCCACCGGCAAAGTCAGCAGCTGGAACAGTGCCACTAAGGCATACAACACAATACCCACCATAATCAGCGGCCGCCAGGTAAATACCATGCCCAGCAGCACCAGCGGAATACCCAAAGAGGAACCGATGCGGGTGGCAGGAATGGCAGCGTTACGAATCTTTAGCGGTGCATAGCCCTGTGCGTGCTGGCAGGCGTGGCCCGCCTCATGACAGGCAACGCCGATGGCCGCCACAGAGGTGGCGTTATACACATCGCCGGACAGACAAATTTCTTTATTCTTCGGGTCGTAATAATCGGTGAGGGTGCCGCCGATCTGGCGAATTTGCACATCGGTAATGCCGTTTAGTTGCAACAGTCGCGCCGCCGCCTGGGCGCCGGTCATGCCGCACATGGCGTGCACGCTGCTGTACCGACGGAAAGCCCGCTTCACCTTGATTTGACAATAAAAAGAAAACAGCAGGACCGGGATCATAATGACCCCGGTTGCGTAATAAAGCATATAGGCGTTCATAAAATCACGCTCCTAAAACAGTACCTACCGCCACCGGGTGCCCAGCCAAAAAGGCCGTGGCATCCATGGCTTTCTTCCCCTGGGGCTGCACGGTCAGCAATTCCAAACCGCCGCCGTCACCGCAGGCAACAACCAATTTGCCCTTGCTCTCAATCACCGCGCCGGGGGTGCTCCCCTTTTGTTCGCTTAAGCGAGCAGACAGCACCTTCACCGTCTTGCCGCCAATGGTCGTGGTGGCACAGGGCCAGGAATACAGCCCCCGCACCTGATCGTGCAGCTGCGCTGCCGAACGGTTCCAATCCAAGGGGCTCATAGACTTGGAGATCATTTTGGCATAACCGAAATCCCCTGCCGGTTGAGGCACCGGGTGCAGATCGTCCAGCCTGGGTAAAATCTCTGCCAGCGCCTGTGCGCCTAAAGCCGACAGCCGTTCAAACAGCATTTCCGCCGTTTCCTCCGGGTCAATGGGTGTTTTCTTAACCAGCAGCATATCGCCAGTGTCCAGTCCTGCATCCATTTGCATAATGGTCACGCCGGTCTCTGTTTCGCCGTCTAAGATGGCCCACTGAATGGGCGCCGCGCCTCGATATTTAGGCAGCAGCGAGGCGTGCACATTGATACAGCCATACCTGGGCAATTCCAATACCGCCCGGGGCAAAATGCGCCCGTATGCCACCACCACGATCAAATCCGGATCCAGTGCTTCTAACTGCTCCAAAGCGGCCGGATCTTTCATCTTCTCCGGCTGAAAAACCGGCACGCCGTTCTCCGCAGCCAGCACCTTCACCGGTGGCGGAGTCAGCACCATTTTGCGCCCCTGTGGCTTATCCGGCTGGGTAAACACGCCCACCACGCTATGGGGGCTGTCCAGCAGGGTTTGCAGGCACGGCACGGCAAAATCCGGCGTGCCCATAAATACGATACGCAGCGTTTGCATCTTAGTCCTTCTTTACTGTTTTATCCATACGGTCAATAAAAAGCACACCGTCCAGGTGGTCGATCTCATGGCAGAATGCCCGGGCCTTTAGGTCCTCGCCGGTATAAACATGCCATTTGCCCTCTCGGTCCTGGCCTTTCACCTGCACCTTTTGGGGGCGGCGCACCGTCTCGTACCGACCGGGCAGGGACAGGCAGCCCTCTTGACCGCACTGCTCACCCTCGGTCTTTACGATTTCCGGGTTAATCAGTTCCACCGGGCCGTCGCCGCAATCGATGACCACAATACGCTTGAGAATGCCCACCTGCACCGCAGCCAAACCTACGCCGTTGTCCTTATACATGGTCTCAAACATATCTTCCACCAAGGTGGCGATACGCCGGTCAAACACTTCCACCGTGCGACTCTTTTTTCTTAAGATCGGATCGCCGTATTTTACTACATTCCGTAATGCCATTTTTTCTCCTAACCCAAGTCAATGGGGTTCAAATCTATGGAAATCTGCACCTTTCGCAGTTCTTTCATTTTAACAGTGGCTTTTAACACCTGCATGAGCAAATTGCGAACAGATTTTGAATTTTTACACTTAATTGCCAGCCGATACCGATAAGTATTGCTGATTTTTGATATTCTTGCCGGTGAGGGACCAAGCACAATCAGCTTTTGCTGCTGTTCTTTATTCTCCAGCACCAGCGTGTCAAAAAAGGCCTTGGCTGCCAGCGCCGCCGCGTTCTCGTCTTCGCCTGACAAAGAACACGCCGTAAATATCGCAAAACGGCGGATAGGTCAAAATACGGCCCGACAAGAGCCGTACTCCGTC
>ENA-OQCO01000059-OQCO01000059.1-human-gut-metagenome-genome-assembly--contig:-NODE-59-length-57570-cov-1.850199_pt1 | contig 57570 bp, 83 predicted proteins | sample MGYA00242500_ERZ504582 | MGnify/ENA primary metagenome ERZ504582 (study PRJEB26092, sample SAMD00036346) | human gut metagenome | host: Homo sapiens | study: EMG produced TPA metagenomics assembly of... | reverse complement strand
TTCCGTCTATTTTATTCCGGCAATGTTATTACCAAGCTGTTGAAGTTCTTCACAATTGTTATAATCTGTTATAAACCCATTTCCGTCAATAATCAAAAACGGATTGAAAGGCTTTATTTCAATTTTTGTTTTATCCTTTTTAATTATTGTGTAAGTTATGCTCTGCCCGTAATATTCTCCATAGGAATCATCTTTTAGATATGTCTTGCTTTCGTTTAAAAGACTGATTAGCTCAGATATTTCATTGTTGTCTAACTCGGCATATACATCTTCAGGAAGAATATATACAAAAGCCCTTTCAATGTCACTGTTTTTTAACTGTTTAAAAGGATAGCTGGGGAGACCGCTTTGTTTATCAGTTGTAGATTCGGTAATTTCGGTATTAGTGTTTCCGGTTTCAAGGCTATTTTTGTCTGAACTGCATCCAATAGTAAAAATAAGACAGATAGCTGAAAGCGCTGATAAAATAATTGACGTAATTTTCATAATTAACACCCCTTATAAACATATTGCTAAATAATGATAATTTAAAAAACTAAAATATTAGAATAGTCCATTTTAGACATATAAATTGAACTTTCCATTAAAATATTGAAGCAATTATCCGGTTTTATTATACTTTTTGAAATATTCATTGCATTTTGTGCGGCAATACCCATGGCTGTAGGCCATTCATCCGGATTAACACAATATCGGCTTATTATAGGATAAATTATTTTCCATGCTGCTGCGCATTGTTCAACAGCCCTATCAGGATCAAGGCAATCACATATTTTATATTCCTCGTAGCCTATAAGGGACGTTACCTTTTCTACCATTTTAAGAACGTCCGGTACAGGAACATCGGGATAAATTTTTGTAAACATTCCAGCGACAAGGGACCAGAAAGAATATTTTCCTTCCCCCACGTAGTAGTTCAGGTAATCTCCAAAATAATAGTTTTTTCCTGATTTTGCTTTCATTATAACGAATGCTTGCTGATATGGTATATTTCCGTCAATAACAAATTTTTTCCATACAGCTGCCTGACATACATATCCTGAAAAACATCCTAAGTTTAACAAAAGCGCATTGCAATTCAGGCGTCCATCAGGTTCCCTTAGAGCATTAACGAAAGATTGATATATTTCATTACCGCATAGTTTTATGCCAATTAAGGGGTCGCTTTTCTTCTTTTCTTCAACTTGTTTTAAATAAATTTCTTCTATTCGTTTACTTTTATCTTCAGGTGGATCATTTATATCTTCATTCGGTATTATAGGATTATATTCGACATTCTTTTTATTTTTTTTAAAAAATCCAAAAGCCATAATTTCTCTCCTTTAAAACAAATCGCCCCTTTTATTAAGAGGCGATAAAAATATCAAGTTTTAAATGATTTATTAGCCGAGTTCAGCAAAATACTTGATTGTTCTAACCATCTGGCTTGTGTATGAATTTTCGTTGTCATACCATGAAACAACCTGAACCTCGTAAAGATCGTCAGATATCTTTGATACCATTGTCTGTGTTGCGTCAAATAGCGAACCATACTTCATGCCGATAACGTCTGAAGAAACGATAGGATCTTCATTGTAGCCGAGGATTCGGAAGCAGCAGCCTTCATAGCTGCGTTGATTCCGTCAACTGTAACGTCCTTGCCCTTAACAACCGCTGTAAGAATAGTAGTTGAGCCTGTTGGAACAGGAACTCTCTGTGCGGAGCCGATAAGCTTACCGTTGAGCTCCGGTATTACAAGACCGATAGCCTTAGCTGCGCCGGTTGAGTTAGGAACGATGTTAGCTGCGCCGGCTCTTGCTCTTCTGAGGTCGCCCTTTCTGTGAGGACCGTCAAGAATCATCTGATCACCGGTATAAGCGTGGATTGTCGACATGATTCCGCTCTGGATTTCAGCATATTTGTTAAGAGTGTCAGCCATTGGAGCGAGACAGTTGGTTGTGCATGAAGCGGCTGAAATGATATTATCCTCTGCTGTCAGAGTCTTTTCATTTACGCTGTAAACGATTGTTTTAAGGTCGTTTCCTGCCGGAGCTGAAATAACAACCTTCTTAGCGCCTGCGTCGATATGAGCCTGGCTCTTAGCCTTTGAGCAGTAGAAGCCTGTACACTCTAAAACTACGTCTACGCCGATTTCGCCCCAAGGAAGTTCAGCGGCGTTAGCCTTAGCGTAAATCTTTATTGTCTTGCCGTCTACCGTGATTGAATCCTCGCCGGCTTCAACTGTGTGAAGTCCTTCGCCGATTCTGCCGCAGTAACCGCCCTGCGCGGTATCGTACTTAAGAAGATGAGCAAGCATCTTAGGATCTGTAAGGTCGTTGATGGCAACGATTTCGTAGCCTTCCGCGCCGAACATCTGTCTGAAAGCAAGACGCCGATACGGCCAAAACCATTAATAGCAACTTTTACTGACATTGGAAAATTACCTCCTAATTTTTTATATTATTATTGTACACTAATTTTCAATTTATTTCAAGTACTTTGACAAAAAAATAACCTATTTTATTTGTTTAAATGTTGTTACCTCCAAAATACTGCAAAATAAGACAAATATCTTGTATTTAATCAACAATTTTTTAGAAAAAAATTAGTTTGTACTTAATTTATTCACAATTTTGTAGTATAATAATAGAAAGAATATTTTTAGACAAAATAATAACATAATCTGTAAATAATATAAAACCGACTTAATAAATATTAATTTCAGTAAAACAGAATGGAGAAATGGAATGAACAAGGAAGTTGAGATTTTAAAAAGTCTTTTTTTACATTCATCCGAAAATGTTTTTATATTAAATTATGAATTTCAGATTTTATGGAGCAATAAAGCTGACGCGGATGTTTTTTCAGCGGTATTTCAGTAGGAGAGCTTTTCAGTAAGGAAGTTAAGCCTCTTAAAAGCGGAGAATATTTTATTGTATTTGACGGTCTTGAATTTATGTGCAGAATAATAAATTATGAAGAGCGGAATTTATACGTTATGCAGATGAGCGGAGACGACGTTATGTTTTCGTATATAAAATGCAACGTTGTCAAAGAATTCCTGACAAATCAGGCGGCCGCTGTAAGACAGGCGGTAACGGGAATAGCCTTTGCGGGGAATATGCTTCAGAAGGTTTTCGACGAGGAAAATATGCGGGATAGTAAAAAATATCTGGATATTACAATGGGCAATTGCTATAAGCTATTAAAATCTGTTCTGAACACAACGGAGCTTATCAGGTATACGGACAATACTATAGAATACCGCAGAATCAATCTTACTACCGCTTTGGAGAGCTTTACCGGAATATGCCGCAATATACTAAAAGGTCAGATTGACGTGTTTTTAAAAATTCAGCCGGAGCTTTATATAAAAGCCGATCCTGAAAGACTTACAGCATGTCTTCTTTCCCTTACGGTTCTTGTTGGCCGTCATAATCCGGGCGCGGGATATATAAGATTCGACGCTGAAAGGCTGGGAGATTTTGTATCTGTAACCGTATCGTCCGATAATCCCGAGGATAAAACTGTCCATAAGGTTTTCAGTGAATTCAACAGGCTTTACGGAGAAGATTCGGTGGATTCGGACCTTTTTGTTGTAAAGCGGTTCTGCTGTACTTTCGGGGGAACGCTGTTCGTAGCCGAGGGAAAGGATAACGGAAGCAAAACCTATTCAATTAAATTTCCTTTCTGCGCGCGGGCGAAAGCATTGCTGAATTTCAGCTCGTCAGTCCTGTCGTATCATGAGGACAGATTTTCAAAATATCATATAGCTTTATCCGATATCGCTGAAATTTATTGAATAAATAATGATGAAAGCCGGCTGTCATTTCCAAGGCAGACGGCTTTTTATCGCGTTTTATTTTTAATCTATCCTTGTGAATCTGGGACGTCCCTCTGTAATTCCGGTAAACAGCGATTTCGGTCTTGCCCATATCCCGCCGTTTTCAAGAGACTTGTAGATAACAAGCTCTTCAAGGGTTTCGCTTTGCTTTGCCACGCAGACAATTTCATATTCGTTTCCTTTGTAATGGCGGTATTTGCCTCCGACTACTATTTCTGTTTCCTTGCACGAATCCTCGGCAGAAGCTATAGGTTCCTTATTAAGAATATTATCCTCTACAATAATCATTGAGGAGTAAGGCGGCATTTTAACTGAGGCCGCGCCATTCTCAACGCTTACCTGTCTGCCGCTCAATGCGTCTACCAGAGCGGTTCTGTTGGTGGAGAAGGAAAGCTCGTATTCCTTATCCTCAAGGTTCAGCGCTACAAAAACCTGTTGATCGTTTAATTCCTTTAAAAATAGCATCTGCTGATTTTTTATAAGAATAGTGAAATATTTTCCCGTTCTCAGAGCTGGAAATGCTTTATAAATTCTTCCAAGCTTAACAATGTGCTCATAAAGCCGCATATTTTTATCCGGTATATTGTCAAGGTCAAGGCATGGTCTAAGGTTATCGTCGGAGTTGTTTTCCTTTATGCCTTTGATTCCGAATTCTCCTCCGTAATATATAGAGGGAATGCCCGGCATGGAGTATAGCAATGTGTATACGTTATAAATATGCTCAGGATTCTGCAGCGTGCTTGCAATACGGTTTACATCGTGGTTATCGACAAAGTTATATAGGTTTAACCCGGGGTAAATAGCGTTGCTGCCTGACTGACGGTTTATAGAATAGTCTATCTCGAAATAGTTTTTAGTATTATGAGAGGAGTAAATTCCCTTGTAGCATTCGTAATTGGTAACGCTGTCCAGCATTTCCGGATTAGCCCAGCGCTTATAATCTCCGAAAATGATTTCTCCCATAAGCCAGAATTCAGGGTTTTGCCTTTACAGAAGCTTCTTATTCTTTTAAAGAAATCAAACTCAATACAGTCGGCGGCGTCAAAGCGTATGCCGTCTATTTTGAATTCCTCTATCCAGTAGTTTACAGCGTCTATGAGATGATCGCATACGCCGGGATTTCTAAGATTGAGCTTTACAAGGTTATAATGACCGTTCCAGCCTCATACCAAAAATCGTCTCCGCCAGGGACTTTTTCCGTCGAAATCAGATTCTGGAACCATCCGCAGTACTGTGACGAAGGTCCGTTCTGGCGAATGTCTTCAAATTGAGGATATCTTCTGCCTACATGGTTGAAAACTCCGTCAAGTATTATTTTTATGCCGTTATTGTGAAGCTGTTCGCAGATTCTTCTGAAAGAATTGTTATCGCCGAGCCGTCTGTCTATTTTTTTTATAATCTATGGTGTCGTAGCCGTGTTCCGACGATTCAAAGACGGGACCGAGATAAACTGCGTCAACGTTCATTTCTTTGAGATGAGGAATCCAGTCAAGCAGCTTGTCAAGCCGGTATACGACAGGACCTCCTTCATTGATTTTCGGCGCTCCGCAGAAGCCGAGAGGGTATATGTGATATATTATCGCGTTGTCATACCAGTGATTGCTCATATTTATTTTCACCTTTCTTTTTATTTGGCTTCCAGATAATAGGTAGCCTCCATATCGGCCACGCTGAGTGCAAATGCGAGAGGAAACATTTCAAACGCGCTACCTATGCTGTTTCTGTCCTCGTTTCCGGAAAACCCCATATGATATCTTATGGCGAAAGCCTCTTCTCTGGTAATTCTCATGAAGCCGGAAACTATGTAAACTGATTTTTCTCCGTGTCCGTAGGGCAGACGGTCGTTAATGGTATAATATGGAACCTTTTCCCATACTCCCTGCTCGTTTTTAGCGTTTCTGTAATCCACAGAATAAAAATTCATTTTACAAACGTCGTGCAGAAGCGATACCAAAGCGACGGTTTCCTCGCTGTAATCCATTCTGTAAAGCTCTTTTGCGCGCGGTCTCTGAAGATAATCCTTCAAGCAGTTATAGACGTTGATACTATGCTCGACAAGACCTCCGGCATATGAGCCGTGGAATCGGGTGCTGCAGGGAGCTTCAAAAAAATCGCTTTGATCCGATAAAAGATAATTCAAAAGCTTATCTGCGCCGGGACGGCTGATATTTTCCCGATAAATATTAATGAATTCTTCCTTTTTGTTTTCTGTCATACGGGTTATACTCCTGTTTTAAATTGTCAATTATTATTGTATCACATAACCGTCATGTTTTCAATGGGCGCAGTCCTTAAAATATATAGTAATAATTTATGCAGAATGTAACAAAATAAATGTAAAAAAAGTGTTGACTATTAATTGGATTTGGTTTATCATATAAATATATGTATTCAGCCCCAAGGCTTACGTAAACGGAGGAATTATGAGTGAAAATAATATAACTGGACTTAAGCTCTGCTGCACGGAGCCGATTATAATCCCGAACAGTGGCTCGATATGCCCGAGATATTGGAGCGCGATATCGAATTAATGAAAAAGGCCGGTATAAACTGCGTTTCAGTCGGTATATTTTCATGGACTTCGCTTGAGCCTGAGGAGGGCGTCTATACCTTCGGTTGGCTTGAAAGCGTTTATAAACCGGCTTTATGATAACGGAATTTATACTGTTCTTGCAACGCCTACCGGCGCAAAGCCCTCATGGATGGCAAAAAAATATCCCGAAATTCTCAGAGTGGAAAGCAGCCGAGTAAGAAATCTTCAGGGCGGAAGGCATAACCATTGCTATACCTCTCCGGTATTCCGCGAGAAGACAAGGCTGATTAATACCGAGCTTGCAAAGCGTTTTGCAAATCATCCTGCCGTAATTCTGTGGCACGTTTCCAACGAAATTCAGGCGAATGCCATTGCGAGCTGTGTCAAGCGGAATTCAGAAAATGGCTGAAGAAAAAATACGGTAATATCGAAAGTTTGAATAAGCAGTGGTGGACCTGCTTCTGGAGTCATACCTATTCGGACTGGGAGGAAATCGAATCGCCCGCGCCGAACGGTGAAATATGCATTCACGGGCTTAATCTGGACTGGAAACGGTTCTGTACGGAGCAGACTGTTGATTTTTACAGGGAAGAAATAAGACCTCTAAAAAGTGAAAATCCCAAAATTCCCGCAACAATTAATATGATGGCGTATTATGACGGAATTGATTACTGGAAATTTGCGGATTTTATAGACATTGTTTCATGGGATTCCTACCCTATGTGGCATAACGGAGGAACTGATGATTCTGGAAACGCCATGTGGAACGCCTGCTGGCATGACGCTATGCGTTCAATGAAGCAGAAGCCGTTTCTTATGATGGAAAATACGCCGAGTACCGCAAACTGGTGCGGTGTTTCCCGTCATAAGCGTCCGGGAATGAATTTGCTTACCGCCGTTCAGGCTATAGCTCACGGCTCTGACAGCTGCCAGTATTTTCAATGGAGGCAGAGCAGAGGCTCGGCGGAGAAATTTCACAGTGCGGTCGTAGGTCACAACGGATCGGAAAAATCAAGAATTTTTCTTGAGGTTTGCAGAACGGGAAAAGCTTTGGAAAAGCTCGGAGATGTGCTGAATTCGGAGGTCATATCTGAAACTGCAATTATATACGATGTCGAAAATAAGTGGGCGATTGATGACGGAAAGGGACCCAGAAACGAAGGAATGGGCTATATTGATCAGATTTTACAGACATACGGATCATTCTGGAAGCAGGGGGTACCCGTCGATGTTATAAACATGGACGCAAGCCTTGATAAATATAAGCTTGTATGCGTGCCTATGCCATATATGCTTAGGGGAAGCTTTGCCGAAAGACTGATGAAATTCGTTGAAAACGGCGGCGTCGCTGTTGTAACTTATTTCTGCGGTATGGCGAGTGAAACCGATCTTTGCTATCTGGGCGAAACTCCTGCCGCCGGTCTGTCGGATATGCTGGGAATTGTATTTGAAGATATTGACGGGCTTTATGATTATCAGAGAAATCATGTTTTATTTGACGGAAAAAGCGGTCTTGAGGGAGAATATGAAACGTCGAAGCTCTGTGAGATTATAAACGTTAAAGCCGCGGAGGTTCTCGGAAGGTATAAGGAGGATTTCTATGCGGGGTCCCCTGCGTTTACGGTAAACAGCTATGGAAAGGGACGCGCTTATTATCAGGCGACCTTTATGAATTCTGAATTTTCAGATAAATTTTATTCCGCGCTTTGCAAGGAGCTATGTATAAGAAAATGTCTTGAAGCCGATCTGCCGCACGGCGTTACAACCGGAATGAGAACGTCGGAGGACGGTACGGAATATATATTCATACAGAATTTTATGAATGAAACGCGGGAAATTATATTGCCGTATCCGCTTCGGGATCTTATAAGCGAAAATATCTACAGCGGCAAAACGGAGCTTCCGGCATACGCCGCAATGGTCTGCGTCAAGGCTTAGAGCTTTTATATATTTACAGGAGGAAAGTAATAAATGAAAATCAAAAAAATACTTGCCGTTATGGCTTCAGCGTTTATGATAAGCGCTGCGTTTCGGGCTGCTCCGGCAAGGAGGACGGAAAATCCGCGGCTTCCGTGGATTATAAATGGAGCAATGTGGCAATAGGCGGCGGCGGCTATGTAACAGGTATGGAATACAGCAAGGCCGAAGAGGGACTTGCCTATGCAAGAACCGATATAGGCGGCGCTTACCGCTGGGTAGATTCAGAATCAAAATGGGTGGCTATAACTGATTTTCTGGGCTCTGAAGAATGGAATCTCATCGGAATAGAAAGTATCTGCGCCGATCCGGTGGATCCGAAAAGGGTTTATATTGCGGGCGGTACCTATATGGATACGTCAAACGGCGCAATATTCAGTTCTGACGATTACGGTGAAACATGGACAAGATTCGATCTGGAGTTCGGCTGCGGAGGAAACCAGTCCGGACGCGGCGTCGGCGAACGTCTTGCGGTTGATCCCAAGGACAATAAAAACGTTTATTTCGGAAGCAGGAGCAACGGCTTGTGGAAATCGTCTGATTACGGCAAAACATGGTCTGAGGTTACTTCCTTCCCTACAAAGGGTACCTATAATCAGGAAAGTGTGAATATGGGAATAATGTGGATTGAGTTTGATCCGAATTCTGACGATATGTATGCGGGCGTAGCCGAGATAAACGGACAGTGCATATATAAGTCGTCCGACAAGGGCGAAACATGGACGGCGCTGCCGGAAAATGAAAAGGGAATGTATCCTCTTCAGGCGGATATTTCCTCAAACGGCAAAATGTATATAACCTACAGCGACAACTGCGGTCCAAACCTTTCTCCGGAAAATGGAAAAGTATATGCTTATGATATGGCGGCAGGTACGTTTTCAGACATTACTCCCGCTTTGAACGATGGAAGATACGGCGGGTTCAGCGGGGTATCGGTTGACGCTCAGAATCCCGATACGGTCGTCGTTTCAACGGTAGGCTTCTGGAGCGATAAGGGAGATAATATTTACCGTACTACTGACGGCGGAGCAACGTGGTCGGCCTTCTTTGATACAAATAAAAATTATGTGATGGATACTTCTGAAGCTGACTGGCTGAAATGGGGCAACGACGAGGCTAAGCTTGGCTGGTGGACGTCCGATATCAATATAAATCCCTTTAATTCGGACGAGGTAATGTACGGAACCGGCGCGACGATTTATGCTACGGAAAATATTACCGCTTTGGGAACGGGTACTCCTGTAACTGTAAAGTTCCATGCTTACGGGCTTGAGGAAACTGCGGTTTATAAGATGGTTTCGCCTCCTGCGGGCGGTCCTCAGCTTTATTCTATAATGGGGGATCTGACCGGATTTTCACATCTTGACGTTACAAAGTGTCCGGACGATACTCGCTTTATGAAGGACGGCGATCCGTCGGATATTGACTGTTCATGGATTGATCCTAACAAGGCTGTAATGTGCGGAGATATGAACGGAAGTCTGAGATATACCACAGACGGCGGCGCGACATGGAACAAGTGCGCGGCTCTGCCTGAATCTGCTCAGGACGGAACTGTCGCAATGGCGGCGGACGGAAGCTCGTTTATATGGACTCCGGCTTCAAATACAGGAAAGCCTTACATAACATTCGATATGGGCGCGACATGGTATAATGTAGGCGGACTGGGCTACGGCTCGACAATTGTTGCCGACAGGGTAAATCCAAGCAAATATTATGCTGTCTGCGACGGAATGTTTTACATTTCCGAGGACGGCGGCAATAACTTTGCTTCAACCGGACAGATGGTAATGGAAAACGCTTCTATCGCCGTAACGGGAGATAAGGAAGGCGATGTCTGGGTTTACAATAACGGGCTTATCATGCATACTGAGGACGGCGGAAAGTCGTTTGAATCTATAAAAAATTTCAATTGCAGGGCAATGGGCTTCGGAGCGCCTGAAAAGGACGGCGAATATATGGTAATATATGCAATGGGTTCTACCGAAGATCAGGGCGACGGTATTTACCGTTCCAAAGACAAGGGCAAGACATGGGAAAGAATAAACGATGAGCGCCATTTGTTCGGCAATCTTACCCTATCCATTACCGGAGACAGTGAAATATACGGCAGAGTCTATTTTGCGACAAACGGCCGCGGTATTGTAATGGGAGATATTGCTGAAAAATAAGCGTTTATTTTAAATAGGAGTTTGTCCTGAGGATTAAGGGCGTGGTTTTTGCCGGAAATTTTTTTGCCGCTTGGAGATTTCCGGCGCCATATATATAATCAAAAAAGGCGGCGGAATGGAGTTCATTATGAAATATTATATTGGTATTGATCTTGGAGGAACAAATATTGTAGCCGGAGTGGTGGACGAAAATTATAAAATTATTTCAAAGGCAAGTACAAAAACCAATCTGCCCAGGCCCGAAAAGGAAATTGCGGCCGACATGGCAAGGGTTTCGGTGCAGGCCGTAAAGGAAGCCGGTCTTGATATGAATCAGATTGAATGGGTTGGCATCGGTACTCCGGGCATAGCCAACAGTGAAAAAGGAATTATAGAATATTCCTGTAATCTCGGCTTTGACAATACTCCGATGGTCGATTATATCAAGGAATACATAGATAAACCGGTATTTATTGAAAACGACGCTAATGCTGCGGCTTACGGCGAATATGTGGCCGGCGCTGCAAAGGGAGCTAAGAATGCAGTCTGCATAACGCTTGGAACCGGCGTTGGCGGCGGAATCATTATAGACGGCAGGATTTATTCAGGCTCAAACTTTGCCGGCGCTGAAATAGGACATACGGTTATCGAGGTAGACGGCCCCGAGTGCGCCTGCGGAAGAAGAGGCTGTTTTGAGGTTTTCTCTTCGGCGACAGGACTTATAAGAATGACCAAAGAAGCTATGGATAATGACAAGGATACGCTTATGCACAAGATAACTGCCGAGAGAAACGGCAAGGTTACGGCAAGAACGTCCTTTGACGCTATGAGAATGGGCGACAAAACCGCAAAGGCGGTAGTTGATAAATTCATAAAGTATCTTGCGGCCGGAATAACCAACACTATTAATATTTTCCAGCCCGACATTTTATGCATAGGCGGCGGCGTATGCAATGAGGGAGATCCGCTCCTTCTTCCGGTCAGGGCGCTTGTTAAAAAAAGAGGTTTACACGAGAAAATTCTCCGAAAAATACAGAAATAGTAATTGCAAAGCTCGGAAATGACGCCGGAATAATAGGAGCGGCTTTTCTTGGAATGGCAAAGTAATATTAAAAGCGGACTTCTTTTGAAGTCCGCTTTTTATTTTATTAAGTTATTGTCCGTAAAGTGAACCGCTGTCTGTTGGGACGGTTTTATTTTTATAAGATTCGTATATTTTCTGTATATCCTCAGGACGCTGTCCGTTTTTTCCTTCGCTGTCCGGTTGGTCAGGCTCTCCGAAGGTCACGGAATAAAGATATATAACGCCGTCGTAATCATATTGACAGCTTACCGATACCTCGCTGAATTTCTCAAAATCCTTATCTGATTCAAACTTTACGCTGACTATTCCGAAGTTTCCGCTATTTGAAAATATGGATTTTGTATCAAGCTCTTCAGGATTATATTTTACGCTAAATTTGTACGGCATGTTTTTATTACCCGTAGAGCTTCTTTCTATAGACCTTTCCCCGTCTGTTTCAATAAGACGTAAGAGTATATCCCTGTATTTTTCATTGAGAGATTCGTATTCAAAGTCATCCCATGACGCGTCTGCGGTGTCCGGATAGTAAAAGGTTGCCCCGGAAATAACGGTAAGAGCGTTATTTCTGTAATATCTTATAGATCCGCTTGCGTCATATTCCATGAAGGCGCAGTCGTCGCCTAGTCTGGACGCTTCGGTAAGTACGTTTGCAGAATCGGCAGTTTTTGAAATCTGAATATAATAATCCTGTTCGGTACCGTTTTCGGAGATATAGCTTTTGAAATTGCCGTACGCTTTTTCATTTTCTTCACTATCGTTTCCGCATGAGCTTAAGCTGGCGATAAGCAAAGCCGTAAGCATTATTGAAATAAACTTTTTCATTTAAAAATCCTCGCAGTTGGTTATAGCTCCGGTCGGACATGCGTCGTAGCAGGTTCCGCAGCCGGTACATTTATTGTAATCTATAACCGCGTGAAAGTCAACCACCCTTATAGCTCCGCTCAGACATTTTTTCTCGCATATTTTACAGCCGATACAGCCGTTTGAGCATGCCTGCTTAGTTGCCTTGCCGTTATCCTTCGACGAGCATTTTACGTCGATGTGTTTTGCAACGGGTTTTATTGAAATAAGCCCGTTCGGACAGACCTTAACGCATTTTCCGCATGCCGCGCATACTCCGGTTACGTCTGCCACGCCGTCTACAATTTCTATTGCGCGCTCGTCGCAGACGCTTACGCAGTCGCCGTAGCCCAGGCAGCCGTAAGAACACGATTTTTCACCGCTGTAAAATCTCTTTGCCGCGGCGCAGCTTTGAATTCCGTCAAATTCAAATCTCTTTTTAACGGCTTCACAGTTCCCCCGGCAGTGTACCACAGCGGTTTCAGGTAGGACCTCCAACACCTCCGTTCCAAGGATCGAGCTGATTTTACGGCTTACCTCGGTTCCTCCGGGCTTGCACAGATTAGTGGGAGCGTTGCCGTTTACGATTGCGTTTGCATAGTCGGAGCAGCCCGCGTATCCGCACGCGCCGCAGTTTGCCTGAGGCAGGGAATCGCCTATCTTCTCTATTCTTTCGTCTGTTTTGACATAAAAGATTTTAGCGGCGGCTGTGAGTAGTATTCCGGCTGCAAGTCCGAGAACCGCAAAAATAATAACGGGTATTAAATATGTTGACATTGTTTACACCCCTTTCACTCAGCTTATCAGTCCCGAAAAAGCCATAAAGCTTAACGAGACGATTGAGGCGGCAATAAGCGTTGACGGAATTCCCTTGAAGGTTACCGGTATGTCGGCGGTTTCAAGCCTGGAACGTACTCCTGAAAACAGGATAAGCGCGAGTGAAAAGCCCGCTCCGGCAAATACCGCGTTTACGACTGATTGCAGGAAAGTGTATCCGTTGTCGATATTCAGAAGGGTTACTCCGAGTACGGCGCAGTTAGTAGTTATAAGCGGCAGATAAACCCCTAGAGAATTATAAAGAGGAGGCATTACTTTTTTTAGAGCTATTTCAACTAATTGTACAAAAAGAGCTATTATGAGGATAAACGCAACGGTATTTAAGTATTCAAGCTTATTTGGAACTAAAACATGCCAGTAAACCGGATATGTAATAGCGGTCGCGCAGGTCATTACAAAAATAACCGCTGCCCCCATTCCAAGGCTCGATGAAAGCTTTTTTGAAACGCCGAGAAAGGGACAGATACCCATAAACTTCGACAGCACGAAATTGTCGACGAATACCGCCGATATCATGATAACGAAAATTTCTTTCATTCTTCTCCTCCTTTTCTGCCGGAGCAGCTTGCGGCGTTAGGACAGCCCGCACAGCCTATTTTCTGCGGCGGCTTTCTTCCGGCAAGCTTATTGACAAGCGCAATAATAACGCCGAGCACGAAAAAACCGCCTGCTGACATTACAAATACGGACATAGGCTGGCTGATAAACGGCAATTCGATCCCCATCCATGATCCTGATCCGAAAATTTCTCTTATTGAACCCATTGCAAATAGCGCGAGAGTAAAGCCCAGTCCCATGCCAAGACCGTCAAGAGCCGACGGTATAACCTTATTCTTACAGGCGAACATTTCTGCGCGTCCTAAAATAATGCAATTAACCGTAATAAGATTCAGAAACGTTCCGAGAGCGTCGTAAAGACTTGGTATAAAGCCGTGAAGCAGAAAGCTTATCAGCGTTACAAAGCCTGCTATGATAACTATGTAGCAGGGCAGTTTGACAGCCTTTGGAATTATCCTTTTCAGAAGAGAAATAACTATATTTGAGCCTACCAGAACAAAGGCGGTCGCAAGCCCCATTCCGATTCCGTTTACGGCCTGAGTTGTTACGGCGAGCGTCGGACACATTCCAAGAAGTCCCACAAGGGTAGGGTTTTCCTTTATAAGACCTTTGGTTAATTCTTTAAGATTACCCATTTAAAATTTCCTCCTTGTGTTCGTTATATGCCTTGAGAGCCTGATCGACGGCCGATTTCATACCGTTTGACGAATACGTTGCTCCGGTAATAACGCTGAAATCATAATCCGCTGAGGAAACGCCCTTGAACTGTTCCGTAAAGCTTTCGTCGTCCTGAACCTTGGTTCCGAGACCGGGAGTTTCGTCGATAGACAGAAAGCTTATTCCCTCGACGGCGCCCTGATTGTCGAATCCGATAAGAAGGTGAAGTCCTCCCTTTGCATAGCCGTCGGCAGTTATTTCAAATATTATTCTGCCGTTTTCATCTTTGGTGACAGAATCTATTCCGTCTATACTTAAATCAACAGTCGTGTAATCCGCCTTGCCGAACGTGTCTGAAATGGATTTGCTGAATTTATCCTCCTGCGCCTGAACGATTTTGTCCTTAGTAGCCGCATTTGCCGCGACCAGCAGGGCGCAGACTATTGCCGATATAAGCATAAGGACGAGAGGAGGCATTATCTTTTCTTTCATTTTTCTCCGACCTCCTTTTTAGCTCCGAAGGGTTTAGTCATTGTAAATCTGTCAATATAAGGCGTAACTATATTCATGAGAAGTATTGAGAATGACACTCCCTCCGGGTAGCTGCCGAATTGTCTTATAAGAAACGTTATAAGACCGCAGCCTATTCCAAAAATAAGCTTTCCCTTGCCGGTAATCGGGGTGGTTACATAGTCGGTAGCCATGAAAAGCGCTCCGAGGAGAAGTCCTCCGGCAAGCATATTGTAAATTACGTCGTTTCCGGCAACGAGGTCTAAGAGAGCCACGGTTCCGATAAAAGCGACAGGCGTTACGGGCGATATGATTCCTCTTATTATCAGGTAAACGCCGCCGATTATAAGAGCCAGCGCGCAGGTTTCTCCGATACAGCCGCCGACGTTACCTAAGAATAGATCCTTATAGGAGGCGTCGCCTGTTACAAGGGGAGTTGCGCCGGTAACAATTTTACTGCTGCCGATTTTTACATAATCTGCCGAAACTGAAAGCGTTCCGTCGCTATTGTAGTATTTAGGCAGCGCCCATGTTGTCATATTTGAAGTAAACGACAGCATAAGAACGATTCTGCCCACGATTGCCGGATTGGCAAAATTTTGCCCCAGACCGCCGAAAAGCTGTTTTACTATTACAATTGCCACAAAGCAGCCGATCGTCGCCTGCCAGAACGGCAGCGTAACGGGCAGGTTGAGAGCAAGCAGAAGTCCAGTCAAAACGGCGCTCATGTCGCCTATGGTCTGTTCCTTTTTCATTATAATCCGTGTTAATCCCTCAAATAAAACACAGGACAGTATACATAATGCAATAAGCATTATCGCCCTCAGACCGAAATAATAGCCGGCAGAAATAACCGACGGCATAAGCGCCAGAATAACGCACAGCATAACTCTCTGAGTAGACATACTGCCTTTTGCATGAGGCGGAGGGGAGATTTTTAATATATTCAACGTTAGAATCTTCCTTTCTGTCAATTTCTTGGAATGAGCGCCTTAGCGAGCTGATTTGTTTCTGCAAGCTTGCGTCCTGCCGGACAGACGTATGTACAGCAGCCGCAGTTCATGCATAAGGTAACTTTCAATGCTTTAAGCGTTTCTATGTCCCGTTTTCTGTATGCCTTTTCCATTTCAGCGGGCATTAGCATGAAAGGACAGGCTCTTATGCACCTGCCGCAGCGAATGCAGTTTGTAACGGTCGGCTGGGAATATTTATTAAAAGCAAGAATAGCGTTAGTACCTTTACCACGGGAGTTTCCGGATCATAAACGCAGGAACCCATCATAGGACCGCCTGCAATCAGCTTGCGGAGCTTTTCCGTATCGCATTGTGCAAAGGAAAGTATCTCTGAAAACGGTGTTCCTATCGGTGCGAAAATATTGCATGGTTTTCCGATAGTGTCCCCGTCTACTGTAATACGGCGTTTTACTATAGGCATGCCGGTTTTAAGATATTGGGATATCTGCGCCGCTGTTGAAACGTTAAGCACTACTGCGCCCGTATCTGACGGGAGCTGTCCTTCTTTAACGATACGTCCCGTTGTATTGTAAATTAATACCTTTTCTGCGCCCTGCGGGTAGCTTGAGGACAGAGACATAACGGATATATTTTTATAAGAGGCGGTTTTTTCAGTAAGTAGACTAATTGCGTCCGGCTTGTTATTTTCTATGCCGATTATTGTTTCTCTGATATTAAGATATTTCATAACGGTAAGTATACCGTTGACTATAGAATCGGTATCCTCAAGCATCTGGCGATGATCAGAGGTTATGTATGGCTCGCATTCAGCGGCGTTTATTATCAGGGTATCGACAGGCGTCTTCGGATTAAGCTTTATATGAGTGGGAAATCCGGCGCCTCCCAGTCCCGTTATACCGCTTTCCCTGAGAGCCTTTATAAATTCCTCTTTAGAGCTTACGGCAGGCGGGGCGACCTCTTCCGAAATTGTCTGTAACCCGTCGGTTTCTATAACGACGGCTTTGCATACGGCTCCGTTTGCGAGAGTCGTTTCGGTTATTGATACGACCTTTCCCGAAACGGAAGAGTGGACCGGAACGGACATAAAGGCGTCGGTATCGCCGATTTTCTGCCCAACTGAAACTATATCCCCTGGTTTTACCTGCGGAACGCAGGCCGCGCCCATATTCATGAGCATTGGTATTGTGACCTTCGGCGGCAAGGGAATATCCGATGTCTGTGAGGACGACGTGCCCTTGCGGTGAGATAAACGTATTCCGTTTAGCTTTTTCATTAATTTCCTCCTTGTTTGTTATTGTCCCTTTGCATTGCGTTAAGCAGCAGCTTTAGAACAGCTCCTGTAACGGCTCCGGCAATACATCCGGAAATTATCATGACCGGACTGTAACCGAAAACAGCGGCTGTTTTCATGATTGCAGACGCCGCGCAGAGCTGACCGGCATTATGAGCCAGAGCTCCGGCAATACTTATAAGCATAAGGGAAGCTTCTGTTTTTCTGTAAAGCAGAAGCATTATTATATATGAAAGCGTACCGCCTGAAAGCGACATGAAAAAAGCGGCGACGCCTCTTGTCAATAAAACAAAAACAGATTTTAAAATACATATTGCAAAACCGTATTTCGCACCCTGTTCTGCCATTGAGTACATTACCGGAAGATTTGAAAAACCGGGCTTTACTCCAAGCGGAAGAGGTATCAGGCTTTCCGCAGCGGATATTCCGGCGGACAAAGCCAGAAGAAGTCCGCACAATGCGGTATTTCTGCTTTTCATGGTTATTCCTCCGCTTTAATTTCTATAATAAGTTTTTTCGGCAAACATACAATTTTTTCGCCGACCTTTGAGATATAACCGGTGTTTACGCATATTTTATCGGGACAATCGGCGCTTTTTACTCTTATCCTGCCGTTATTTATTTCAATAACGATACCTTCGGCTTCCTTTAACGTTATATCTCTGCCGCCGGATTCTGTCAGGCTAAGTTTCTCTGCTGTCTTTCCGTTTATTGTTATGACCGCGGTTCTGCCGCTTGGCGAAAAAAGCTTATATCCTGCAAAGCAGATTATTCCCGTTAAAAGGATCATGATTATTATTGCCGCGTCCCGTTTTCTGATAAGCCTTTTAGCGGCCGAACGTTTCATCATAAACCTCGTATTCAAGCCCTTCGCTGATATAGAGCTTTTTATTTTTATCAGCGGCGAATATCTTGAAATTATCTGAATTAAGATATTTTCCGATATTTTCGCTTCCGTCCAAAAATATCATTGTTGAAAGAAAGTCGGATTCAATGCCGCTGTCACAGAATACGGTAACGGTCGTAAGATCTGTTTCCGCAGGATAGCCGGTTTTCGGATCTATGATGTGGCAATAGGTTTTACCGTTAGCTTCGAAGTATCGTTCATAGCCGCCGGAAGTGGATAGAAATCCCTGATTAGTTTTGACCTCGGCGAGGAGTCCTCCTCCGGGATTTGTAATGCTTACGTCAAAGCGGCCGTCTCCGTAAAAAAGGACGGACGAGCCTGTTGATATATAAGTTTTTTTGCAGTCGTTTTCGCTTAAATAGGAAAGACACGCGTCAAGCGCCGCACCCTTGCCAACTGCGCCGAAATCAAGAGCGGCGTTGTTTTTTAAAGTTATATCATTTCCGTTTAGAATTATATTTTCCGTTCCTATAGAAGAAAGCGCGGTCGCAATATCATTTTCCGGCGGGACGGACGGGTTATCGCCGGTTATGTTCCAAAGGTCTGTGAGTCTGCCGATTGTAATATCGGTCAGCCCGCCGTAATCTCTGTTGAGTTCCAGAGTTTTACTGACCGTATTTCTCAGAATACCGGAGGCGTTTATGTAACCGTTTTCGTTAAGAAGAAAGGTTTCGCTTTTTTCATCATTGAAATTAAGTGAATCCTGATAATCTCTGAAAATTTCCGATATATCCTCTGTGATATTGCTGCGGCTGCGGACGGAAACAAGAGTGTCCATCGCAAAAAAGTTCTGATTTAAAATCATAATTTCCTTTTTTTCGGAAAGCGCTTTTTTGGATACGATTAAAACTGAGGCGAAAAATGCTGAAAAAGCGAGGACGGCGGCAGTTATTCCTGCGATTTTTTTAGAAATCATGAAAAACCTCTTTTTTTTTAGTTCTAAAAATGATATAATTAATAACCGGAATGAAAATTCAGCCGTTTTTGTTAAGGCAAGCAATTTTCTCTTCGTTCAATTTTATGAGAGATAAAAGAGAATGAGAATCGGGAAAGTTTTTGGAAAGCTCTGAAACGGTAATTTTCAAGGTGTTTTTTGAACATCGTTTCTTTAAATCGGCGCATTCCTTAGAAATAATGCAGTCGCTTAAAAATTCTGATTCTTCCGACGAGATCCTGAAAGCGTTCATATCATTTTCGGGATTTGAATTGTAAATTATACGGAGCAGCTTATATATACAGGCGTTTATATAACCTGCGGCGTTTTCGGTAGCTCCGTTTTCCTCGCAGAGACTGAGCAGTATATCCTCAGAGTCGTATATCATTTTCCGTATACCGTTTTTATCCGGAGAAATTTCGGAGGAAGAGCTCACCTGCTTTTGCGGAGACGGCGAGCGGCCGAGAAGATAATCGCAGGAAACGTGATAGTAGTCGGCTATTCTTGATAAAAATTCAAGTCCGCATTCTCTGATGCCTTTTTCGTAATGGGATAAAAGCGCCTGTGAAATTCCAAGGTCCGCCGCCGCCTGCTTCTGGCTTATTTTTCTTTCCTTACGTATAAGCGTAATTATCCGAGGAAAATCGGCGTTCATAAACATCCTCCGTTTCTTTTTGAAATTTATAAGTCATATTAAAATTATATAACAGACTGTATAAAAAAGTAAAGATGACATTTATAACATATTTCAGCGTACTTTATGCCGAAATTTGTAGAATCTATTAACGCAGCGAATTTGCGCCGCTTTTTTTAGTGCATAATAACCAATATAAAAGGCGGTTGAGTGTCTGCAAAAGGGATATTTTATCCTTATAGTAAAAAAAGGAGATTGATAAATGAAGGGGTTACAGATTAAGCATAGTAAGACACGGTCTTACATCTGCAAACGATTCGGGCGTATACATAGGAAGCAGATCTGATTATTCGCTCTCGCAGAAAGGAATAAGCCAGCTTGTCAATAAAACGGACGAATTTGATTATCCGAAGGTTCAGAGAGTATATTCAAGTCCAATGAAAAGATGTCTGGAAACAGCCGAAATACTTTTTCCTTACAGAGAGGTGCAGATCGTTGAAAATATAACAGAGCTTGATTTCGGCGAATTTGACGGAAAGAGTGTAAACGAGCTTATAGACAGAACGGATTATAAGGAATGGCTCAAAGGCGGAACTGACAAGCGTCCTCCCGGAGGAGAAAGTATGGAGGAGCTTTTGCTTAGGCTTTTCAAAGGAATGCATGAAATAATTACCGATATGATGGACGAGGAGCTTACTCACTGCGCCGTTGTTACTCATTCGGGAATCATAACCAATATGCTTTCCGCTTTCGGTCTTCCGAAGATAAGTCCCAAGGAGCTTGTCTGCGCTCCCGGAGAGGGTTTTGAAATTATAGTTACAGCTAAGATGTGGCAGCAGTCGCAGGCGTTTGAGATACTTGGGAAAATACCCTATTATAAGGAATGATTACATACCGTTTCTGACGGAAATTCAAACGTGTTCGGAGGACTAATATGAAAATATCGGAATACAGGCATATTGCCAGAAAAAATCTAAAGGGCTGTTACTGTGAAGCGTTTATAGTAACCGCGCTTTGTCTTTTCGTATATTTATCGTTTAAGGCTGCGGAGCTTCTGATGGCATATTTTTGGTCCGGATATGCCGGATCTCTGATTTCAGGACTTCTGAAGGCCGCTGTAACGGCGCTTTGCTTTTTGCTGACAACGCCGCTTCTTACCGGCGGTTTCTGGTGGTTTTTTCAGACGGCGTGCGGAGAGGATAATAGAAGTCTGCTGAAGCTTTATTCCGGGTTTCGTCTGAACTGCGCGCGGCATTGCTTTACGCCGCTATGTGGATAAAAAGCTTTTTTTTCTCTTTTTCCGACGGCCTTCTGCTGGACGGCCGCTTATGTTCTGCTTTACGGGAATACAGGTCTTAGCGAATCGTTTACCGTATTTGCGGCGTTTCAGTTTTTTATGCTGGGGATAGTCCTTATAGGACTTTATTTCAGCACGGCGGCTTCGATGGCGCTGGCTCCGTTTATGTTTATCGGCCATCCTGATAAAAATCCGCTTAAAGTGCTGAAAGAATCCTCTGTCTGTATGAAGGGTAAAAAGCTTGAGTTTATAAGGCTTATACTAAGCTTTGTTCCGGCTATGCTTCCCGTGGTTACTATACCCTTCGTGATACCGTCCGCCGTAATGGCGGCGGCGGTATTCGCGCAGAAAAATTCCTATACAGACATATCCGGAAGGGACGGTAATCAATTATGCCGTTAAAAACAGAGCTGAGCTTTATTTCTGAATATAATGCCGTTCTGAAGGATTTTCTTATTCATGACTGCGGGATTTCAAAACGGCTTTTGGCTAAGCTTAAAAGATGTGAAAACGGGATAACTGTAAACGGAGTTCAGTCGAAGGTTACGGTAAAAATAAAACCCGGCGACATAGTCGTTCTCCTTTCCAAAGACAGCGAAGGCTTTTTGGAGGGAAATTCCGAGCTTGACGTGCCTAAGGTTTTTGAAAATGAAAGTTTGGTAGTTTATGACAAACCTGTCGGTATGCCTGTCCATCCGTCGGTAAAGCATCAGGGAGACACTTTAGGAAACTGCTTTTCCGCGGATTATCCCGGCGTCAGATTCAGACCTGTCAACAGACTTGACAGGGATACCTCCGGACTTTGCGCCGCCGCTAAAAACCCGTATGCCGCCGCCGCGCTTCAGCGCGGGATTGAAAAAATATATTATGCCGTAATACAGGGAAGTCTTAAAGACAGCGGAACAATTGATCTGCCAATAGCAAGGGAACGTGATTCTATCATCAGGAGAGTTGTCAGGCAGGACGGTCAGAGAGCGGTAACTCATTATAAGGCTATAGCCGGCAACTCTCGATTTACGCTTCTTGAAATAAAGCTTGAAACCGGCAGAACTCATCAGATAAGAGTACATTTTTCTCATATCGGTTATCCTTTAGCCGGCGACAGCCTTTATGGTGGAAGCGCCGAATTTATCCGTTATCAGGCGCTTCACTGCGGCGTTCTTACTTTTAAAGATCCCATGAGCGGCGAATACGTCAGGGTTGAATCCGAGCTTCGGGAAGATATGAAAAAGCTTATATTATAATTAACAGCCGTTAAAAAAGGGCTGAAAGGAGATTATCATGGAAAAAATAGCAAGTTTTCAGGTGGATCACAGAAAAATTAATGTGGGAATGTACATATCAAGAATAGACGGGGATATAGTTACCTATGATCTGAGAATGGTGAAGCCTAACGGGGGAGTTTATCTTAAGACACCGTCCATGCATACGATTGAACATCTTTTTGCTACCTATGCCAGGAGCTCTGAATTTAAAAAGGGCATTATATATGTAGGACCTATGGGCTGCCGTACAGGTTTTTATCTTCTTACAAGAGGACTTGCGCATGAGGCGGCTATTAAGCTTGTCAGGGACGCATATAAATTTATATCTGAATACGACGACAGGATACCGGGCTGTTCCGAGGAGGAATGCGGTAACTATAAGGAACATAATCTGGCAGACGCAAGAAAGGATGTTTTGCCGCTTCTGAACGCGCTGGAAAACTATACTGTCGAAATGCTGGATTATTCCTGGCATATGAAATAAATATTGACATGTATATTTGTGCAGACTGACGAAATATCATCGACTTCTGGAAAATGTATACAAATCGACTTGCATTTTATTGTTTACTTGTTATAATAGCTTTGTAATGTTACTGAATTGTAACAATTGTAATTTTTTGTTACTGGTATCGAAAGGAGCTGTTATTATGAATCAGAAACGTCTTAATCAGGATATTGAGTACAAAGACGTTTGCCTGAAAGAAAACAATAAAAAGCGTCAGAAAAGAATATATGCATTTCTCATGAACTGCGCCGCACCGCTGCTGACTGTCATATTCCTTGCGGGAAGCGTTTGCTGGGCTGCTGAAATGCAGTACGGAGATTCAGTAGAATACGATAGCAATCCGGAAGCGGCGGCTGTGCTTTCTCCCAGAGGAGTTGTTGAAGGCGAAACCGGATTTGTTGAAACCAGACTTCCCGAAAGCGGAATAGCCGTGACTGAAAACATCGGCGCCGAACTGGTGGAGGCGTGCGGAGTATATATAGACGACGAATTTATCGGAGCGGTAGTCAGCCGGGATCATATAGAAGAGGAATTGGATCTTCTGCTTGAGGATTACCGCGAGGATGAAAATATAATTGAAGCTGATTACGCTGTTGAAACTGATCTCAAGCAGGGAGTATACCGTTCGGCCGCTCTAGTTTCTATGGAGGATATGACCGACTACCTTACCGGTGAAAAGGAGGTTGTTAAGGAGTATACTGCCGATGACGGCGATACCGCGGAAAAGCTTGCAGAAGACTTTGATATGTCGGTAGAGGATATAAAGGAGCTTAATCCGGAAATAGAGGACGGTTCTGAGGATCTGAAAGAAGGAGAATCTGTAAGAGTCAAGGAAACGGTGTCGGTTCTTCCGGTCAAGTATACCTGCGAGGTAACAGAAGAAGAAGAGCTTGATTATGAGATCCTTATGGCGGGAGGCTTTTACAGCGGAGACGACGCTGTAAAAGAAACCGGTGAAAAGGGAAAGCGGATAAGCCGTTACGAGGTGACTTATATAGACGGTGTAGAAGTTTCAAGAAAGCTTAAAGAGTCTGAAACGATACTTGAGCCGGTCGTTGAAACGTTTGAGGCGGAAGTCGACGATGAAGGCCTCTATACCGAGAGCATACCTGTTACCGCTTCTGAAGCTGTTACAGGCTCTTTTATCTGGCCGGTAAACGGCGGATATGTCAGCGATCCCTTCATGAGCGACAGAAGTCACAAGGGAATGGATATTGCCGCGGACAGCGGAACAGACATATATGCCGCGGACGGCGGAACGGTTATTGACGCAGGCTGGAACGACGGAGGATACGGAAACTATGTTATGATCGATCACGGAAACGGCTATGTTACACTTTACGGTCATGCAAGCGAGGTTTATGTTTCCGCCGGAGATATTGTTTCCGCCGGAGACGTTATTGCCGCTGTGGGAACAACCGGAGATTCAACCGGAAATCATTGTCATTTCGAAATAAGATATGACGGAGGCTATCTAAATCCGGCGTCATTTATCGGAGGATAGATATATAAAATTAATTAATTTAATTCGTTCACAAAAAGTTTACAATTTCAGTTACAAACCACTATTGCATTCATTTTGCGTTTATGGTATAATATACAAGCGTGATTGCAACAGATATGCGGTGAAGCGAAAGGTTGCCGGCGGTATGCCGGGTAATTTTCGTGGAGTATGTCCGATTTTAAACCGGGCGACTGAAATACTTGAGCACAGTTAGTGTCATTCTTAAAGCTTAAATAAGCTATAAGTCTGTAATTGTGTCCTGATAACAGTAACCCGAATCCGCATGGATTTCGGGTTTTTTTATTGTTAAGAGCAGGAAACACACGGGAGCGTGTGGTATTTCAATTCCGGCCCCCAATAATTACGACCTAAGGAGGCGAAAAAAAGTGGCAGTCAACGAAAAGATCAGAATCAAGATCAAGGGTTATGAACACGCTAAGGTGGACGCAGCCGCAGCAAAAATTGTCGAGGCGGCAAAGAGAAGCGGCGCAAGGGTATCAGGTCCTATTCCGCTCCCTACAAACAAAGAGGTTATAACAATCCTCAGAGCAGTTCACAAATACAAGGACAGCCGTGAGCAGTTTGAGATGAGAACGCATAAGAGACTTATTGATGTTATCAGACCGACAGCTAAGACTACGGACGCTCTTCAGAAGCTGGAAATTCCGGCAGGCGTGGACATCGTTATGGAGCTTAAGTAATAAGCTTGCAAAAGCCCCTGATTCCGCAGAAAAACCGATGCGGAATGTGATGGCAAAAGCCATCGGTCATGTTGACGGAAGGGTCAACCAATAACCTAACAGGAGGAAAAATACATGAAAAAAGGTATTATCGGCAAGAAAATCGGTATGACGCAGATTTTCGACGAATCAGGAAAAGTTATTCCCGTAACAGTTGTTGAAGCCGGTCCTTGTGTTGTTGTTCAGAAGAAAACTGTTGAAAACGACGGTTACGCTGCTGTTCAGCTCGGATTCGGCGATGAAAAGGCTACGAGAGTGAACAAGCCGATTAAGGGACACTTCGACAAGGCGGACGCCGCCTATAAGAAGAACCTAAAGGAATTCAGACTTGAAGACTGCGAGTCAGTAAACGTGGGAGATATTCTCAAGGCTGATACGTTCGCCCCAGGCGATATGGTAGACGTCAGCGGAACAAGCAAGGGTAAAGGATTCCAGGGTACAATCAAGCGTCACAACAATTCAAGACTCAAGGAGACTCACGGTTCGGGTCCTGTTCACAGACATGCCGGATCAATGGGCGCATGCTCTTCCCCTTCAAGAATCTTCAAGGGCAAGGGAATGCCGGGACAGATGGGTAACGAAAAGGTTACTGTACAGAATCTTGAAATCGTAAAGGTTGACGCAGAAAATAATCTTATCGCGCTCAAGGGCGCAATTCCAGGTCCTAAGGGCGGAATTGTTTCCATAGTAGACAGTGTTAAGGCTTAAGGAAGGAGGAAGCATATATGTCAAAGGTTTCAGTTTTTGATATGGCGGGAAATCAGGTTGCAGAAACGGAGCTTTCCGACGCCGTATTCGGTATCGAACCAAACGAGGCTGTAATGCACGCTTCAGTTGTAAACTACCTTGCTAATCAGCGTCAGGGCACACAGTCCACACTGACACGTACAGAAGTTCGCGGCGGCGGCAGAAAGCCATGGAGACAGAAGGGTACCGGTCATGCAAGACAGGGTTCAATCCGTGCTCCTCAGTGGGTTCACGGCGGTATCGCTTTAGGCCCGAAGCCAAGAAGCTACAGATATACGCTTAATAAGAAGGTAAGAAGACTTGCTATGAAATCCGCTCTGTCTTCAAAGGTCAAGGAAGAAAATATTATTGTTCTGGACGCTTTGAACATGGACGGTTACAAAACTAAGACTATCGTTGAAATGCTCAAGTCGCTAAACGTTGACGGCAAGGCTCTCATTGTAACGGCTGAGGCGGATCAGAAGGTAGTAAAGAGCGCCGCTAATATACCAGGCGTTAAGACAGCCGCAGTAAACACTCTTAATGTTTACGACATTCTTAATCATGATAAGTTTATCGTTGTCAAGAACGCTGTCGGATTAATCGAGGAGGTGTACGCATAATGAAAGCACCGCAGGATATCATCCTCAGGCCGATCATAACCGAAAGAAGCATAGACATGCTTCCGAGCGGAAAATACACTTTCAAGGTTGCTAAGGATGCAAACAAGGTTGAGATAGCAAAGGCAGTAGAGCAGCTTTTCAGCGTTGAGGTGACTAAGGTCAACACAATGAACTGCAAGGGACGCGCAAAACGCGTAGGCAGATTTGAAGGCAAGAAGCCTGACTGGAAAAAGGCTATCGTTACAATAAATCAGGAACCTGATGACAAGAAGACCAAGTCATCTATCGAGTTCTTTGACGGCTTGTATTAATAGCTGTACAAGCTGAAAGGTATGGGAGTGATGCTCCCGCAAACAACGCATTTTAAGGAGTGAAAACAATGGCTATAAAAACCTACAAACCGACAACTCCTTCACGTCGTCAGATGACTTGTACTGACTATTCGGAATTGTCAAAGGTTGCTCCGGAGAAGAGTCTGCTCGAGCCTTTAAAGAAGAAATCAGGCAGAAACAGCTACGGAAGAATTACAGTCCGCCACAGAGGAGGCGGTTCAAGAAGAAAATATCGCGTTATTGATTTCAAGCGCGATAAGGATAATATGAACGCGACAGTTATGACTTTGGAATATGATCCTAACCGTTCCGCATTTATCGCCCTCGTTCAGTATGAGGACGGCGAGAAGAGATATATACTGGCTCCTAACGGCCTGAAGGTCGGAGATACGGTATGCTCAGGTCCGGACGCTGATATAAAGGCGGGAAACGCTCTTGAGATGGCTAATATTCCAGTGGGTACGTTTATTCACGCTATTGAGCTTTATCCGGGAAAAGGAGCGCAGATGGTGCGTTCGGCAGGCAATATGGGTCAGCTCATGGCTAAGGAAGGCAAATACGCGCTCGTAAGGCTTCCTTCTGGAGAACTCAGAAACGTACCGATTAACTGCAAAGCAACAATCGGACAGGTAAGCAATATCGACCATGAAAACGTAAATCTCGGTAAAGCCGGAAGAACACGTCATTTGGGTATCAGACCTACAGTCCGCGGTTCCGTTATGAACCCATGCGATCATCCGCACGGCGGCGGCGAGGGAAAATCTCCAATCGGACGTCCGGGACCTGTTACTCCTTGGGGCAAGCCGGCGCTCGGCTATAAAACCCGTAAGAAGCATAACCGTTCTGATAAGTTTATTGTAAAACGCAGAAACGGCAAATAAGCTGAAAGGAGGAACTGATTAATGAGCAGAAGCATTAAAAAGGGCCCTTTCGTTCAGGAGGCTCTTTATAAAAAGGTCGTGGCTATGAACGAAGCAGGCGAAAAGAAGGTTCTCAAAACCTGGAGCAGAACCTCAACTATTTTCCCTGAATTTGTCGGTCACACATTTGCAGTTCATGACGGACGCAAGCACGTTCCGGTTTATGTTACGGAAGATATGGTAGGTCATAAGCTCGGAGAGTTTGCCCCTACCAGAACATATAGGGGACACGCCGGTTCTAAGACTACTAATAACGGCAAGAAATAGCGGAAGGAGGAATTCAAATGGAAGCTAGAGCATATCTGAGAAACGCTCGAATCGCACCAAGAAAGGTTCAGGTTGTTCTTGATCTTATCAGAAATAAGCCTGTTGACGTTGCACTTGCTACTCTCAATTATACACCAAAGGCTGCATGTGAAATACTTGAAAAGCTTTTGAAATCCGCTATTGCAAACGCAGAAAACAATCACAGCATGAATAAGGACGACCTTTATGTTGCGGAGTGTTTTGTTTGCCCGGGTCCGATAATGAAGAGAATCATGCCAAGAGCACAGGGCAGAGCATATAGAATTTTGAAGAGAACATCACATGTTACAATTGTTCTTAAAGAAAAAGAATAATCCCAAGGAGGAGAAATAATGGGCCAGAAAGTTAATCCGCACGGCTTGCGTGTCGGCGTTATTAAGGATTGGGATTCCCGCTGGTTTGCGAATAAGTCAACTTTCGGCGACACTCTTGTTGAAGATTACAACGTTCGTAACTATATTAAGAAGAGCTTGTACGCAGCAGGTGTTCCAAAGATTGAGATCGAAAGATTCGCTGAAGATAAAGTAAGAATCCACATTCACTGTGCAAAGCCCGGTATAGTAATCGGAAGAGGCGGCACAGAAATAGAAAAGCTCCGTCAGAAGCTTGAAAAGATGATGGGCAAGCAGGTTGCTGTGAACATCGTTGAAGTAAAGAATCCTGATATTAATTCTCAGCTTGTTGCTGAAAAAATTGCGCTTGATCTCGAAACAGAGTTTCGTTCAGACGTACGATGAAGCAGGCGATCGGCAGAGCTATGCGTCTGGGAGCAAAGGGAATCAAGGTTATGGTATCAGGTCGTCTGGGCGGCGCTGAAATCGCAAGAAGCGAAACCTATCACGAGGGAACAATTCCTCTTCAGACCATAAGAGCAGATATTGACTACGGTACCGCCGAGGCGCATACTACCTACGGCAGACTTGGAGTTAAGGTTTGGATCTATAAGGGCGAGGTTTTAAAGGGCGAAACAGCCGCTAAGCCGGAAGAATCAAGAAGAGGCGGCAGAGATAACAGAAGACGCGGCAATCAAAGACGTGATAATAAAGTCAGAGAAGCGAAAAATGAAGGAGGTAACCAGTAATGCTACTTCCAAAAAGAGTAAAATACCGTCGAGTACACAGAGGCCGTATGACGGGAAAGGCCACAAGAGGCAATAAGGTAAGCTACGGTGAATTCGGTCTTCAGGCGCTTGAACCTGCATGGATAACTTCAAATCAGATTGAATCCGCCCGTATAGCTATGACGCGTTACATCAAGCGTGGCGGTCAGGTATGGATTAAGATATTCCCTGATAAGCCGGTAACCAAGAAGCCGGCCGGCACCAGAATGGGTTCCGGTAAAGGCGCTCCCGAATACTGGGTTGCAGTTGTTAAGCCGGGCAGGGTTATGTTTGAGATTTCCGGAGTTCCGGAGGAGGCAGCAAGAGAGGCTATGCGTCTTGCAATGCACAAGCTTCCTATAAAGTGTAAATTTGTTGCAAAAGAAGAGCAAGGAGGGGAGCAGTAATGAAGGCGTCTGAAATCAGAGATATGTCGGTAGAAGAAATGAACGAAAAGCTGACCGGCTTAAAAGAAGAACTTTTTGCGCTCCGCTTTCAGCTTGCTGTAAACCAGCTTGACAATACTGCACGCTTAAAGGCTGTTAAAAAGGATATCGCAAGAATCAAGACAGTTATGCGCGAGGCTGAAATAAAGTCGGGCGTAAGTCAGTAAGAAAGGGAGGATTTAGCTATGTCTGAGAGAAACCTTAGAAAAACAAGGGTTGGTAAAGTTGTAAGCGACAAGATGGACAAAACTATCGTTGTTGCTATCGCTGACAATGTTAAACACCCGCTTTACAAGAAGATTATCAAGCGCACCGTAAAGCTTAAGGCGCATGATGAAAACAACGAATGCCGCATCGGCGATCGTGTTGAGGTAATGGAAACGCGTCCTTTGTCAAAGGATAAGAGATGGCGCGTTACAAATATAATTGAAAAAGCTAAGTAATTTATTAATAGACGAGGAAGCGGTTTTAATTGATGCGCTTCTGAAAGGAGGAACTCGCTGTGATACAAATGCAGTCTTATATGAAGGTTGCTGATAACACCGGAGCTAAAGAGCTTATGTGTATCAGAGTTCTGGGCGGCACACGCAGAAGATATGCAAATATCGGTGACGTGGTGGTGGCTTCCGTAAAGAAAGCAACACCCGGCGGCGTTGTTAAGAAGGGCGACGTTGTAAAGGCGGTTATCGTTCGTTCAGCAAAGGGCCTGAGGAGAGAAGACGGCACATATATTCGTTTCGACGAAAATGCAGCTGTTATCATTAAGGAAGATAAGAATCCGAAGGGTACGCGTATATTCGGACCTGTAGCAAGAGAGCTCCGCGACAAGGACTATATGAAGATATTGAGCCTTGCGCCGGAAGTATTATAATGGAGGTGTCATGATGAGCAAGTTACACGTTAAAACAGGTGACACAGTCGTTTTGCTGACAGGTGATTACAAGGATAAATTCGAGGATAAGGGCAAGAGAAAGACCGGTAAGGTTTTAGAGGTAAGCCCGAAGGAAAACAAGGTAATCGTTGAGGGAATCAACATGATTACAAAGCATATGAAGCCAAACAGAATGGGACAGTCCGGCAGCCTCATCAGAGCCGAGTCTCCTATTTACGCTTCAAAGGTTCAGCTTGTGTGTCCAAAATGCGGCAAGCCGACAAGAGTCGGTCACGGCTTTGAAGTAAAGACAAACGCTGCCGGTGAAGAAAAGAAAACGCCGGTAAGAATCTGCAAGAAGTGCGGACACAATTTCTAATAGAAGGAGAAACGACATGGCAAGATTAAAAGAATATTATGTTGATACCGTAGCTCCTGCTTTGATGAAGAAATTCAACTACAAGAGTGTTATGGAGATTCCGAAGCTCGATAAGGTTGTTATCAATGTCGGCGCCGGCGAGGCAATTTCAAACTCAAAGGTTATAGACGCAATTATGAACGACCTTATGCAGATTACAGGCCAGAAGCCGATAATTTGCAGGGCTAAGAAATCCGTTGCTAACTTCAAGCTCCGCGAGGGTATGCCGATCGGCGTTAAGGTTACGTTGAGAAGAGAGAATATGTATGAATTCGTTGATAAGCTTTTCAATGTGGCGTTTCCTCGCGTAAGGGATTTCAGAGGTATTAACCCCAACTCTTTTGACGGCAAGGGCAATTATTCAACCGGTATCAAGGAACAGCTTATTTTCCCTGAAATCGAGTATGATAAGATCGACAAAGTAAGAGGAATGGATATAAATTTCATCACAACAGCTAAGACTGATGAAGAAGCAAAAGAGCTGCTCGAAATGCTGGGCGCACCGTTTGCTAAGTAATTAGGGAGGATTATTCAAATGGCAAAAAAGCGATGATTAATAAGCAGCAGAGAACTCCCAAGTATTCCACCAGAGCTTATAACAGATGCAAAATCTGCGGCAGACCTCACGCATATCTGAGAAAATTCGGTATATGCCGTATCTGCTTCAGAGAGTTGGCTCACAAGGGACAGATCCCTGGTGTAAGAAAGTCAAGCTGGTAAAAATACAAAGGAGGTCATTGGCATGCAGATTACTGATACAATAGCAGATTTACTGACAAGAATTCGTAATGCGAGTTCCGCAAAGCACGCCACGGTTGACGTTCCTGCTTCAAATGTTAAGAAAGCTATCGCGCAGATCCTTGTTGACGAGGGTTATGTAAAGAGCTTTCAGCTCATTGAAGACGGTAAGCAGGGTATAATAAGAATCACTCTTAAATATACGGACGGCAAGTCGCCTGTTATAACCGGTCTTCGCAGGGTTTCAAAACCGGGTTTACGTATTTATTCAAGTTGTGAGGATATGCCTAAGGTAAGAAAGGGATTGGGAATCGCAATCGTTTCTACTTCAAAGGGAATCATGACAGATAAGAAGGCTCGTGAACTTAACGTTGGCGGCGAGCTGTTAGCATTCGTTTGGTAAGGAGGACAGGGAAATGTCACGTATAGGAAAAATGCCGATTAGTGTCCCTGCCGGCGTTGATGTAAAAATTGACAGCAACGTTGTTACCGTAAAGGGTCCTAAGGGCACGCTCACTAAGGAATTTTCAAGCTCAATGATTATTGAGCTGAAGGACGGAGTTATTACAGTTGCCCGTCCGAATGATTTAAAAATTAACAAGAGTCTTCACGGTCTGACAAGAACGCTTATAGCTAATATGGTTGAAGGCGTATCCAACGGATACTCGAAGAATCTTGAAATCGAGGGCGTAGGTTACCGTGCCGCAAAGCAGGGTAAGAATCTGGTTATGAACCTCGGATTTTCTCATCAGGTAATAATGCCTGAAATCGAGGGCATCACAATAGACGTTCCGCAGCCTAATAAAATAGTTATAAACGGAATAGATAAGCAGGCTGTAGGACAGTTTGCGGCTGAAGTCCGTGAAAAGCGTCCGCCTGAGCCGTATAAGGGCAAGGGAATCAGATATGCCGGCGAGCGTATCATCCGCAAGGAAGGTAAGGCCGGTAAGGGCAAGAAGTAATAAAGGAGTGAATTTGCAATGATAAAAAAGGCTGATACAAAAAAGGCCAGAGCAAAAAGACATACCAGAGTCCGTGGCAAGATTTCCGGTACTCCTGAACGTCCTCGTCTGAATGTATTCCGTTCTGCAAAGCACATTTATGCTCAGATTATCGACGATGTAAACGGAGTTACGCTTGCTTCCGCTTCAAGCATGGATAAGGAATTTGAAGGAAACGGCGGAAATACCGAGGGCGCGCGCAAGGTCGGAGCAATGGTTGCGAAGCGTGCAGCCGAAAAGGGAATCGCAGAGGTCGTATTCGACAGAGGCGGCTTTCTTTATCACGGAAGAGTAAAAGAGCTTGCTGAAGGAGCTCGTGAAAACGGACTGAAGTTCTAAGAAGGAGGTAATACTTTTGGCTAATATAGACGCTAAAGCATTGGAGCTTTCCGAAAAGGTTGTTTCCATTAACAGAGTTTCAAAAACTGTTAAGGGCGGACGTATTCTTAAGTTCGCAGCTCTTGTAGTAGTAGGCGACGGAAACGGCACAGTAGGCTTTGGTCTGGGAAAATCAGGCGAAGTTCCTGACGCTATCCGCAAGGGTATCGAAGACGCTAAGAAGAATCTTGTAAAGGTTCCTATGTATGGTACGACAATTCCGCACGAAATCGTAGGCGAATTCGGCGCCGGAAGAGTGCTTATGAAGCCTGCCGCTCCCGGTACGGGCGTTATCGCGGGCGGTCCTGTTCGTGCCGTTATTGAAATGGCGGGTATCAAGGATATCAGAACAAAATCCCTGCGCTCAAACAATCCGTGCAACGTTGTAAGAGCAACAATCAACGGTCTTACATCATGCATGACAGCAAAGGAAGTTGCCGCTAAGAGAGGCAAATCCATCAAGGAAATTTTAGGTTAAGGAGAGAGCAGAAATGGCAAAGCAGATTAAGCTTGTAAAGAGCCTTATTGGAAGAAAAGACGATCAGATCGCTACTGCTCATTCGCTTGGACTTAAAAAGATAGGTCAGGTTTCAATTCAGCCTGATAATGAGCAGACAAAGGGTAAAATCAATAAAATTTCTCACCTCGTGGAGGTTAAGGACGCATAAGCAAGGAGGTGCATCACGATGAAGTTACACGAATTATCACCGGCACCGGGTTCTGTTTCAAAGCGCAAGCGCGTTGGAAGAGGCCATGGTTCAGGTAACGGCAAAACAGCCGGAAAAGGTCACAAGGGACAGAACGCTCGTTCAGGCGGCGGCGTTAGGATAGGTTTCGAAGGCGGACAGATGCCTTTGACAAGAAGAATCCCTAAGAGAGGCTTTAACAATATATTTGCAAAGAAATATTCTATCGTTAATGTTTCAGATCTCAGCAAATTTGTTGACGGAACTGTTGTTGACACAGAAATGTTGATCGCTTCAGGTCTTGTTAAAAAGGAATACGACGGGGTAAAGATCCTTGGAAACGGCGATCTTACGTCTAAGATTACTGTAAAGGCTGCTAAATTCTCAAAGAGCGCAATCGAAAAAATTGAAAAGGCTGGCGGGAAAGCAGAGGTGATTTAATGTGTTCGAAACAATAAGAAACGCATGGAAAGTTGCGGAAATTCGTAAAAAGCTTTTGTTCACATTACTCATCATTATAATATTCAGATTCGGAAGCGCATTGACAGTTCCGTTTCTGGAGCTTTCAAAGGTTCAGTCATGGATGGATCAGAACGCCACAGGCGGTAACTTCCTTGAATATCTGAACGTTCTTACCGGCGGCGCGCTGTCTAAGGCGACGATTTTCTCATTGTCGATAACGCCTTATATCAACGCTTCGATCATTATGCAGCTTCTGACATATGCTATTCCGCCGTTGGAAAGACTTCAGAGCGAGGGAGAGGAGGGACGCAAGCGCATCAATCAGATAACCGCTATCGTTTCACTGGGACTCTCAATATTCATGTCTATCGCTTATTATTTTACCTTGAAAAACATGGGAGCAGTTGAATATACCGAAGGCTTCCAGGGCGTTTTCGCTGCGGTGGTTATATCGGCTTGCTTCGTTGCCGGAGCAATGCTGGTTGTTTGGATGGGAAACAGAATCAATGATAAGGGTATCGGTAACGGTATCTCAATGATTCTTTTCGCCGGTATCGTTGCAAGATTTCCGACTGATGTCGGAACCCTTGTTTCACTTACTAAGGAAACCCCTTCCAAGTATCTATTCGTTTCGATTGCAATTGCAATAGTATTTATTGTTATGATCGGATTCGTAGTATTCATGAACGAATCTGAAAGAAGGATTCCGATTCAGTATGCAAAGAGAGTTGTCGGAAGAAAGCAGTACGGCGGTCAGAGCACTCACATTCCTGTAAAGGTATGCATGAGCGGCGTTATGCCGATTATCTTCGCTATGGCTTTCATGTCGCTTCCGAGCACAATAGGTATGTTTAAAGCGCCGTATGCAAATCCTGAAGGATTCTGGCAGAGCTTTTACAATGGATTCCTTAATTTTTTTAGTACGCAATCATTTTCATATGCTATTCTCTATTTCATTTTGATTATCGCGTTCAACTATTTTTACGTTTCAATGCAGTATAATCCTATAGAAATAGCTAACCAATTAAGACAGAATAACGGCGGCATACCGGGAATAAGACCGGGCAAGCGACATCTGATTATATTCAGAGAGTTTTGTCAAAGATTACATTAGTCGGAGCCTTTTTCCTTGGTATAATCGCGATCTTCCCGATATTCCTCGGAATGGCTGACGAAAACCTAAGAAGCCTTTCAATGGGCGGTACAACGATGCTTATCGTGGTAAGCGTTGCGCTTGAAACGGTTCGTACACTTGAATCACAGTTGATGATGCGTCATCACAAGGGATTCCTTGAATAAGAGGAGGTCAAAGATGAATCTAATTTTGTTGGGTGCTCCGGGTGCCGGAAAGGGAACGCAGGCTGAGGTTATTTCTGAAGCTAAAAAAATCCCTCAGATCTCGACTGGAAATATTCTGAGAGAAGCTGTTAAAAACGGTACGGAATACGGTCTTAAAGCAAAGGCCGCTATGGAGAGCGGTTCACTGGTTTCCGACGACGTAGTTATCGGAATTTTAAAGGACAGAATCGCTGAGGACGACTGCAAAAACGGTTTTATCCTTGACGGTTTCCCGAGAACTGTTCCGCAGGCGGAGGCTCTCGAGGCTATGGGCGTTAAAATTGACAAGGTAATCGAGATATTTGTTCAGGATGAAACAATCCAGAAAAGGCTTTCAGGAAGAAGAGTATGCGAAGACTGCGGCGCGTCGTATCATACTGAATTCAAGCCCTCAAAGGCAGAAGGAAAATGTGATAAATGCGGCGGTAACACAGTATTGCGCAAGGATGATCATCCTGATACGGTTATCGAGCGTTTAAAGGTATATCATGAGCAGACCGCGCCTCTTAAGGATTTTTATGAAAAACGCGGAAAGCTTGAAACCGTCGTAGGCCAGGAGGATGTTGCCGATACCTCTAGCTGACGCTGAAAGCTGTTGAGGCATGATATGGTTAGCATAAAATCCAGCACTGATTTAGCTAAAATGCGGGAGGCCGGTCAAATAGCCGGCAGAGCGCTGAAGCTGGCCGGCGAATCTATAAAGGCAGGCATGACTACAAAGGCGCTTGATAAAATAATCCATGATTTTATAGTCGGCTGCGGAGCCATACCGTCGTTTTTAAATTACGGCGGATTTCCGGGCAGCGCCTGCATATCAATTAATAACGAGGTTATCACGGTATTCCGAGTCATAAAAAGCGAATTGCCGAAGGCGACATAGTAAGCGTCGACGTTGGAGCGTTTTATAACGGTTTTCACGGAGACACTTGCGCTACGTTTGCAGTTGGAAAAATATCGGAAGAAGCTAAAGAGCTTTTGAAGGTTACGGAGGAAAGTCTGTACGAGGGTATCAGGGCTGCTCAGGTCGGCGCAAGACTGGGCGATGTTGGTCACGCAGTCGAAGAATACTGTTCGTCAAGAGGCTATGGAATCGTAAGAAATTACTGCGGACACGGAATAGGCAGAGATCTTCATGAATCGCCTGAGGTTCCGAATTACGGAAAGGAAGGGCATGGACAAAGACTTGTTGCCGGAATGACATTTTGTATAGAGCCTATGATAAATCAGAAAGGCGACGGAATAAAGGTACTCAGGGACGGATGGACTGTTATAACGGAAAGCGGATCTCTTTCGGCTCATTTTGAGCATGCTATTGCGGTAACGCCTTCAGGACCGGTTATCCTGACGCAGCCCTGACGAGGACGGCGAAGTGGATATACAAAAGGGAAGAATCGTAAAAGCGTCGGCGGGAAGAGACGGCGGGAGATATTTTGCAGTAGTCGGTGAAAAGGACGGATTTATCCTTATAGCAGACGGTAAGACCCGCAAGCTGAGTTCGCCGAAACGTAAAAATATCAGACATCTGAAATTCACCGATAAAATAATCGGATTGAATGATATAACCGATAAAGAGCTTAGAAATGTGCTGCGCGTTTATGCCGGCACACCGTAACCTGTATGGGGAGGTAGTTTATTTTGTCTAAGGAAGATCTAATTGAATTAGAGGGTATCGTTGAGGAAGCTTTGCCGAACGCTAATTTCAGGGTGAAGCTGCCTAACGGTCATGTAATTCTCGGGCATGTATCAGGAAAGCTGAGAATGAACTATATAAGAATCGTTCCCGGCGATAAGGTAACGGTTGAAATGTCGCCTTATGACCTGACTAAAGGCAGAATCACTTGGAGAGCCAAGTAATCGGCTCATGAAACCTGAGGCGTTGTGAAAATAATGCTTCTGTAATCTATCAAGGAGGTATTTTCAATGAAAGTCAGACCTTCAGTTAAACCTATTTGCGAAAAGTGCAAGGTTATTAAACGCAAGGGAAAAATAATGGTAATTTGCGAAAATCCAAAGCATAAACAGCGTCAGGGATAATTAAATCCTGACATCTTATTAACGGAGGTGCTATTTATTAATGGCAAGAATTTCTGGTGTTGACCTGCCGAAGGATAAGAGAGTTGAAATCGGCTTGACTTATATTTACGGCATCGGTCGTCAGACTGCTGTAACAATTCTTAAGGAAACAGGAGTTAATCCTGACACAAGAGTTAAGGATTTATCAGAAGAAGACGTAGCTAAGCTGCGTGATTATATTGACAGAAACTGCAATGTTGAGGGCGATCTCAGAAGAGAAGTTGCGCTCAATATCAAAAGACTTGTGGAAATCGGCTGCTACCGCGGCGTTCGTCATCGTAAGGGTCTGCCTGTAAGAGGACAGAGAACAAAGACTAACGCCAGAACACGTAAAGGTCCGGCTAAGACGATTGCAAACAAGAAGAAGTAAGGAGGACATGAACAATGGCACAGCAGAAACCTAAAAAAGTTGCTATCAGACGACGCAGAGAGCGTAAAAACATTGAAAGCGGCGCTGTTCATATTCAGTCCACATTCAATAATACGATTGTAACTATTACAGATACGCAGGGAAATGCTATCTCATGGGCAAGCGCCGGCGGACTTGGCTTCAGAGGCTCAAGAAAATCTACGCCGTTTGCAGCACAGACGGCGGCGGAAACGGCTGCTAAGGCAGCTATGGAGCATGGTCTGAAGATCGTTGAAGTATACGTTAAGGGCCCTGGCTCAGGCAGAGAAGCAGCAATAAGAGCTTTGCAGACTGTCGGTCTGGAAGTAAAAATGATCAAAGACGTTACCCCTATTCCGCATAACGGATGCCGTCCTCCAAAGAGAAGACGTGTCTAATTTACAGGAGGTGTAAACAAATTGGCTATTAACAGAGAACCAATTCTCAAAAGATGCAGATATCTTGGAATCAGCCCGGCAGTTATGGGTATTTCCAAGGAAAGTAACCGTAACCCTAATGCAAATAAGAGAAAGAAAGTTTCAGAATACGGAATGCAGCTCAAGGAAAAGCAGAAGCTTAAGTTCATATACGGCGTTCTGGAAAAGCCTTTTTATCACTATTTCGAAATTGCTGAAAAATGGAAGGCAAGGCCGGTGAAAACCTTATCACAATTCTTGAATCAAGACTTGATAACGTAGTTTTCAGAATGGGCCTCGCTCTTACAAGAAGAGAAGCAAGACAGCTCGTTACTCACGGTCATTTCAATGTAAACGGCCAGCGCGTTGATATTCCGTCATACAGAGTAAAGGTCGGAGACGTTATTGAGCTTGGCGAAAACAGCAAGAAGAGCGACAAGTTCAAGGAAATCGCCGAAGGAACAAAGGGCAGAGTAATCCCTCTCTGGCTTGAGGCTAACAAGGAGGCTGCGTCAGCAAAGGTTGTACGTATGCCTGTCAAGGATGATCTTGACTATGAGGTTGACGAAACATTTATCGTCGAGCTTTATTCCAAATAATAATATACTTATTATTAGCCTGTTGATTATTGTAGAGATAAAAAGTGATTGCGAAATAGGAGGGTTCTTATGCTTGAAAAAATCGTAAAGCCGGAAATTGATACTGTTGAGCTGAAGAGCGACGGCAAGTACGGTAAATTCGTTTTGGCTCCGCTGGAACGCGGATACGGCATTACACTTGGCAACAGTTTAAGACGTGTATTGCTCTCCTCACTGCCCGGCGTTGCAGTTAATGCTGTCAAAATAGACGGAGTGCACCATGAATTGTCTACAATTCCCGGTGTAAAGGAGGATGTAACAGAAATCATCCTTGCAATAAAGGGACTTACAGCCAAGCTTTACGGCGACGGTCCTAAGGTCGTTTATATTGAAGCCGAAGGCGAATGTGAAGTAACTGCCGGTGATATCAAAACAGACTCTGAGGTCAATATTCTTGATCCGGGAATGCATATCGCAACTCTCGGCAAGGACGCGAAGCTTTATATGGAAATAACTATTGACAGAGGCAGAGGCTATGTTTCTGCTGAACGCAACAAGCAGCAAATGGGCGGTAATATGCCTATTGACGTTATTGCGGTCGATAGTATCTATACTCCTGTTTTGAAGGTAAATTACAAGGTCGAAGACACACGTCTGGGTCAGGTAACTGATTTTGATAAGCTGACGATTGAGGTCTGGACTGACGGAACGATCTCGGCAAAGGAAGCTTTATCACAGGCAGCCAATCTCCTCAACGAGCATCTGAAGCTTTTTGTCGATTTGTCTGAAGAGGCGAATATCGCGGAAGTTCTTGTGGAACAGGATGACAAAGGAAAAGAAAAAATCCTGGAGATGACCATTGAGGAACTTGACTTATCGGTGCGTTCCTTCAATTGTCTGAAGCGCGCCGGAATTAATACCGTTGACGACTTGATCAACAAGTCGGAAGAAGAAATGATGAAGGTTAGAAACCTTGGTAAAAAATCCTTTGATGAGGTTAAAGAAAAGCTTCAATCACTTGGCTTTGACCTTAGCTCAGAAGAGGAATAAAACTGCCGGAAGTCCGCTTAGCGGTTCGTTCCTGTGATTTGTAAAGGAGTGAATTACGATGCCAGGTACAAGAAAGCTTGGAAGAACAACTGATCATAGAAGAGCAATGCTTAGAGCAATGGTTACTTACCTGCTGGAAAATGGACAGATTGAAACAACTGTAACAAGAGCAAAAGAAGTCAGAGCAGTTGCCGAAAAGATGATAACAATCGGTAAAAACAGTGATCTGCATTCAAAACGTCAGGTTTTCGCTTATGTTACTAAGGAAGACGTTGCTAAAAAGGTTTTTGATGAAATTTCACCAAAATATGCAGACAGAAACGGCGGATATACAAGAATCGTGAAGATCGGTCCCCGTCGCGGCGACGCTGCAGAAATGGCGATTATTCAGTTGGTTTGATTTATAAATAAATGTAAAATATATGCTTTCAGCGTGAAGAACAATATGTACTTCACGCTGTTTTTATATATTCTTAATAAAATGATAATCTCTTTGGCTTGACAAATTGTATATATTCATATATAATTATTTTAATACAGCCGTGCAAAAAGGCGGAACGGGAGATCAATTAAAATGGATACAGATTCAATAATCAGAGAAATAAAAAATAGTATGACGGGAGATCCGAAAAAGGACGGTCCTTTTCTGAAAAGTCAATCCGAAAAATATAAGGACGATGAAAACAGCGCCGAAATAAACAGGGAACTTGCAAAGCTGCTTTATCAATGCTCTTACGACGATATGCATAAAACCATAGATAATTTTCTTGCCTCCGAAAATCCAAAGGTAAACGAGAAACTTAAGGAAGTACGGAAAAGATTTGCAAATTTAAACTTTGACAAGGGCATTGAGATATTAAAGGAAATAATCAGGAATAATCTTTTCGCATGGGAGGAGGACGATGATAAGCTATACAAAAGCTTCGGAACTCCGCTAGAACATGCGCTTTATATACAGATTTACAGTCCCGATAAAAAGGTTTGCCCTGTAACATGCGATCTGAGCGGAGTTTATTCTCTGTATGGATTAGGACTTTTTCATAAAAAAAGGTTTACCGAATCTCTTGACGCATTCGGAAAGGCTCTTGACCTTAATCCTGTTGATCCGGAAATTTACCTGAATTACTGCGAGCTGTTAAAGCAGATAAAGCAACCGGACGAATTAAAAAGCGCCGTAGACAAAATGATGAGGTGCGCGGTGACAAAGGAACAGCTTGGTAAGGGATATTTTAATTACAGCTATTATTTTTCTGAAAAAAATAAATATGATAAAGCGTCGGCAATGCTTGAAATGAGCCGTATATTTTGTAATGACAAAAAGCTTATAGAAAACGAGCTTAAATATATAGCGGGCTGCACAGGCATAGGAGCTCTTCCGCCTAAGCATAGTAAGGAGCAGCTTCTTGAAATAATGAGATTTGAAAATATTCCGGCGGGACCGTCTGAGCTTGTTATCAATACCGCGTATTATCTTGCAAAGCACAGCCACCAGCAGCTTGATTACGAGATGGCGAAATATTATTATGAAACCGTCTGGGAGCTAACAGAGAGTGACGACGTGAAAGAAATAATTGATGAAATAGACATAACGCTGAGGGATATAAAGGAAAACCGATAAAGAGTAGTAATAATATACAAATAATATGGCTAATTTTGTTTAACAATTTGCCATAAATTTATTGAATGAATATAAAAAATATGGTATAATGATATTCAGATTATAAACGTTTAAGTTAAAAAGGAGGAATTATATTTTGAAAAAGAAATTTTTCGGAAAGGTATGCGCGGCTGCGGTTGCCTTATCATGCATATTCAATGCTTCTGTAGTACCGTCGTTGGTTACTGCCGAAACCGGCGTGAAGTATGAATTTGAGGACGGCTCTCATCCCAATTCGGTTGTTCCGGAAGAGGGCTCTGAAAGATGGCTGGACGGCGCTTCCGGAAATCAGTTCGTTTTTCTTGAAAACGCAGGAGAAACAGCTTCTGTAAACGTAAACGTGGATAAGACCGGAATGTATGACGTTATTATAGGCTTTTCAGCGCCGTATGGACAGAAGATTCATAATCTGTATGTTAACGGAGTTAATCAGGGCCAGTTGGGATTTCCCGAAACAACGTCATGGGATGAACTGAATGCAGGAACAGTAAAGCTTTCCGCGGGTGACAACGTAATTGCCGTAGAGAGTAGCTGGGGTTGGACAAACCTCGATTATCTGCGTATAGAAGAAGCGGTTCTCCCGGATGTTACGGCAAAGGACACTAAGTGCAGCGATCCTCAGGCTACCGAATCCACGCAGAGACTTATGAAATTTTTATCCGATACATACGGAAACTATATTATATCCGGTCAGCAGGAGTATTACGGCACTTCCAGAGAAGATGAATTTAATTATATTAAGGATAAAACAGGTAAACTGCCTGCTATCAAAGGCTTTGACTTCGGCGAAACGTGTCCTCTATATTACTGGGACGCTCAGACGGCAGAACGCGCTATTGACTGGGTAAATAATAAGGGCGGTATCGCTACGGCAAGCTGGCATATTAATGTTCCGGTAACAATGTCGGAATATACATTAGGTTCTACAATGGATTTTTCTAAAACAACCTATTCTGAAAAAACCGATTTTGTAACGGCTAACGTTATGATCGAGGGTACGGTTGAGCATGATTATTTCCTTCTTGCTGTTGAGAATTTAGCAAAATCATTGAAAAAGTGTCAGGATGCAGACGTTCCTATATTATTCAGACCTTTCCATGAGGCAGAAGGCAACGGCGGAGCGGACGGAGCAGGCGCATGGTTCTGGTGGAGTAAGGAAGGCGCTACTACTTATGTTCAGCTCTATAGATATTTATATGATTTACTGACTGAAGAATACGGACTGCATAACCTTATCTGGGAATTCAATAGCTATGTGTATTCCGATGATTCCGCATTATGGTATCCGGGAGCAGAATACGTAGATCTGATAGGCTATGATAAATATAACGCTAAGGACTGGTCTACCGGAAATGTTGCTCCGAATGAAAGCGCTATATCGTCTACCTTTTACGGTTTGCTTAAAATGTATGACAGTTCTAAAATGATCGCTTTAATGGAATGCGATACTATACCGTCAATACAGAATATGATAGACGAAAGCGCCTACTGGCTTTATTTCTGTCCGTGGTACGGCGAGCATATAATGGATAAGAATTATAATAATCCGGAAACTCTTAAAGAAATTTATCAGAGCGAATATTGTATAACCCTTGACGAGCTTCCTGATTTGAAGAACTATCCTATGGAAGGCGTTGATCCGACTGATCCTGAAACAACAGAGCCTGTAACAGAAGCTACTACAGAAGTAACAACTGAAACTACGGCAGAGACAACTACTACACCCAGTTCAGACACTACTACAACCGTTCCTGCTACTGACGCTACTGATGTTACTACTTCAGCTACTGAGCCGTCGGAAAATGTAGTGCCTTCAGGCGTTGAGGCTACAAGATACGGCGACGTCAATATGGACGGCGATGTGAATATTGCGGATGTAGTTGCGCTGAATATGTATCTGCTTGATCCTGAAGTTAATAAAATAAGCGATGTGGCTATGGCTAATTCTGATTGCGTTAAGGACGGAGTTATCAATACTTCTGACAGCCTTACTCTTATGAATTTTGTAGCAATGATAATTGACGAAAGTCAGCTTGGTAAATAAATATAAAAAAGCTGTTCTGCTGGAAAGCAGGACAGCTTTTTAAGCATTTATTCCTAATTTGATTAATATATATTTAAAATTTAGATTTATATTGATTTTATCCGGTTTTTTTCGTATAATATTAACAACAGATTGACTGTTAAACTATTGAAAGGATGAATTGCTATGGGATTTCGTAATGATTTTGTCTGGGGAGCCGCGACGTCTGCTTATCAGATTGAAGGAGGAGCCTATGAGGACGGCAAGGGATTAAATATTTTTGATACGTTTGCAGTATACCTGGACGTATACTGAATAATGATACCGGTAATACGGCATGCGATCATTATCATCGCTGGAAAGAAGATATTGCTCTTATGAAGCGGATAGGAATTAAGGCTTACCGTTTTTCTCTTAACTGGGCAAGAATTATACCTGACGGAACCGGTAAAACAAATCCCGATGGTATTAAATTCTATAACGCCTGATAGACGAGCTTTTAAAAAATGACATAGAACCATATATTACTCTTTATCATTGGGATCTGCCGCTTGCTTTGGATAAGCTTGGAGGATGGAGAAATCCGGATATGATAAAATGGTTTTCGGAATATGCAAGGGTTGTTGCGGAAAACTTTTCAGACAGGGTTAAATATTTTATGACAATCAATGAGCCGCAGGTTATTATCGGACTTGGTTATCAGCAGGGTACGATAGCGCCCGGTTTGAGGCTTACTACTCCGGAGGCTCTTGAGGTATCTCATATTCTTTTAAAAACTCACGGCGCCGCCGTTGTAACCTTAAGAACTTTTGCAAAACAGCCTATAAAGATAGGCTATGCGCCTTGCGGAAATATGAATATTCCCGCTAGTCAGAAGCCTGAGGATATTGAGGCGGCAAGACGTTCAATGTTTGAAATACCGTCCGCAGAGTCGGCTCCCGGAAGCACTGTTTGGTTCAACGATCCTATCTTGCTCGGCAGATATCCTGAGCAGGGATTGAGTATCTGCGAGCAATATATGCCTAAAATAACTGAAACTGATATGAAGCTTATAAGCCAGCCTATAGATTTCCTCGGACATAATATTTACTGGGGGCACATTGTTGCTGCCGAAGGCGGAAATCCCAGAATAATCAGTGATCCGGGCGGATTCAGAAGACCTCCTTATAAATGGCCTGTAACAAACGATTGTATTTATTGGGGAACAAGATTCTTATATGAAAGATATAAAACGCCGATTTATATAACTGAAAACGGAAAATCATGTCAGGATATAGTCGATAAGGACGGAAAAATACATGACAAGGAGAGAATAGATTATCTAAACGGGTATCTTTCAGGTCTTAAAAAGGCATATATGGAAGGAGTAGATATAAGAGGCTATTTCCAGTGGTCGTTATTGGATAATTTTGAGTGGGCATATGGCTATTCAGAACGCTTCGGACTAATATATGTTAATTATGAAACGCAGGAACGAATTTTAAAGGATTCTGCTTATCGTTACAGTGAAATAATCCGCGGAAACGGAGAGGACCTGTAAATATAAATCTAATTTACACATGAAACTAAGGTTTGCTGTCTGATAATGTTGAGATAACTGACAGTTAAAAAGAAAGCTCCTCCTATGGCATTAATCCGCCATAGGAGGAGCTTTTATTTGTCCTCTAATTCCTTAAGAGCATTTATTTCATCACGGTTGAGCTTTATTTCAGAGTCCTTAATAACCTTAACGTCGTCGCGGTTTACATAAACCGGAACGTCGCTCTTTTCCGGATTTATTTTAAGTCTTCCGGTTATAAGGTTTACCTCTTCCACATATCCCCGGCATTCCGGTGTTTTTACAAAGGCTCCTACCTTAGGGGTGATTTTCAGCAGCTCCTCGTATGCTGACTGCTCGTTTTTCAGACAGCACATAAGGCGTCCGCAGGTTCCGGATATTTTGGTGGGGTTAAGTGAAAGTCCCTGCTCTTTAGCCATTTTTATAGATACCGGCTGAAATTCTCCCATATAACCTCGGCAGCAGAATTCACGACCGCAGATACCAAGTCCGCCTAATATCTTGGCTTCGTCCCTTACGCCTATCTGGCGCAGCTCTATACGAGTTTTAAAAATTGAAGCAAGATCCTTTACAAGCTCGCGGAAGTCTACGCGGTTTTCTGCGGTAAAATAAAATAATATCTTATTATTATCAAAAGTACATTCAACGTCGACTAAATGCATATTGAGCTTACGAAAAGCTATTTTGTCTTCGCATATACTGAAAGCTTCTTTTTCCTTTTGCTTGTTTTCTCAACAATTATCATATCGGCGTCGGAGGCTTTTCTTTATTACGTCCTTTAAAGGAGGAACAATGGCGGAATCCTCGACAAATCTGTTTTCTATTACAACGTCTCCGCATTCAACTCCTCTTGCAGTTTCTACAATAGCCTTATCGTTAAGGCTGAATTTTTGATTATTCGGAGAAAAATAATAAACCTTTCCTCCTTTTTTAAAACGAATTCCGATTATTTCAGTCATTATATTCTCGATTCGCCGCATGAATACAATGCGGTCCGCATTTACGGAGAGCGGTTCACCGTATTTTAGTAACTCAATATATCACCGCATAGCCCGGACATAATCAGAGAGCTGTTAACGTTAGCTCTGAAATCGTCCGCCGCTTCTGCGATTGCGTTATGTATTTTTTCAGCCGAGGCAGCGGATATACGTTCGCTTAGAAGCATAGAAGCCTTAGGACAGCAACCTATACACTCCTCAGAACCTGATATTTGAACGACCGCCGCGTCTCTTATAACTCTGTCAAGCATTTCCAAAAAGGTTACGGCGTTTTTTCTGTCCTTTAAAATATCTGAGGACAGCGTAACTAAAAGACTGTAGGCGTCTCTGTTAATTATACTATCCGTAGCTTTTTTTGTCAACGACGCTATCGTCTGAAGGTCTTCATTTTCCAGGTATTTTACGGACATTCCTATATTTCCGCCGAATATACTAAGCGCCTTGGAAATCTGATTACTGTCGAAGCCTTTAAACGCAAGAGCCGCGGCGCATTCGTCACGGCTGCACGGCGACGCCGCAAGTGAAATCACTCTTGAAAGAATTGTCGGCAGAAACGAATCTCGTGATTTAACGGTAAAAATAAAGTAAACAAATTCCGGCGGCTCCTCTATGACCTTAAGAAGAGAATTCTGAGCAGGTATCTGAATATTATCGGCGTCGGCAAATAAATATATTTTTTTATCTGAATCGTTTGGTTTAATTATAGCGTCCGCACAGATTTTGCGGCAGGTTCAACGGTATATGTCATAAGCTTTCCGCTTTGCTCCGGAATTATTAGATCCGAATGTATTCCCTTCGTTACGTTAATACAGGACCGGCATTTTCCGCATGGTCTGCTCTGACGCTTTTCGCACAGGAGCGTTTTGGCAATATATCTTGCTATAGTTTTTTTCCCGAGACCTGTTTCGCCGTGAATAACAAAGCCGTGGGGAAGCCTGCCGCTATCTATCATAGCCTCGATTGTTTCTAAGACAAATCTGTTTCCGTATATTTTATTCATACCTTTTCAAATCGTTCAACGTCGGTAATAAAAATAGTAGCGCCGCCGACTGATACTTCAACAGGAAAAGAGGTGTATGTACCTATTCCGTATGCGGCTGCCGACGGAACAAACTGCTTTCTTTTGTGACTTTTATCTTTGATAATTTCAACGACCTCATCGACCTTTTCATCTTCTGTACAGATTAAAAAAGTAGTGTTGCCTGCGCTTAGAAATCCTCCGGTAGAGGCGAGCTTGGTCGCAAAAAAGCCTTTTTTGGTAAGAGATTTCGCTACCGACTGGCTGTCGTCTCCGTTTACTACTGCAAATATAAGTTTCATAATGATTCTCCGTTCTGCCGCCTTAAATTAGCGCTGACAGACGCTTGCTGCATCGGTTTTATAAAAATTCAGGCCGGCGGCTGGCCCGCTTAGTAACGGTATGCGTTTAAAGCTATTGCTCGTATTTTATATATTCATTTTACCACATTTACTTTTAAAATACCATACCTTTTGAAAATTTTAATACAATTTTCAGTTATGATTTCTCCGCTTACTGCAATAGGCACGGCGGGCGGGCAAGGAACGTTTACTCCTGCGCAGATTCTTCCTTCGCTTTCTTCGGTAGAGATGGTTTCATAATCTGTTAAAACGGCGTTTCTTATGGTCGTTGCGGCTATAGGCTCCGGAAAGCTTATCGCTTCCGTATTAAGAGGCGGTTCGGGAATACACTTTTCAAGTATATCCGCGGTTAAATTAATTTCCGCTTCTGTATTAACGGGTGAAAATAATAATACAATGCAGTCGTTGTCCGCATATTCACATTCTATATTGTATTTTCGCAGTTGCTTTGCAAGATTTATTCCGTTGCAGATAAGCGTTAAATGAAACGGCTCTCCTTCATAAATTCGATATTTATGACTTAGCCTTTTACGAAGCGAAGTAAGAGCCGTTAAACGGCTTTTAATATCGTTATCAAGTCCTTCGGCTATATATTCGGCGCATAGATCAAGGGAGGCCATAATAAGATAGCTTGGACTTGTCGAGCCGAAAAGAGACATGGCCTGCTTTGCCTTATCCTTATAAATCGGATTTACTATATGAAGATAAGCGCCGCCTGTAAGAGCGGGAAGCATTTTATGAGCGGAATCACAGCAAAGGTCTGCGCCGAGCTGAGCCGGATGCATACCAAGAGCTGTCGTATGCGCTCCGTGAGCGTTGTCAACGAGCAAAACGGCATTATATTTGCGGCAAAGAGCCGCTATTTTACTGATATCGGCAGTTTTACCCAAATAATCAGGAGACGTTAGATAAATGCATGCGTTTTTTTCTTTTTTCAAAAGCTCTTCCGCCTTATTATATGGAAAATCTCCTGAAAGAATACTTCCGTAATAATCCGGAAAAATCCATAGGGGCTGAATATCAAGGAGAGCGCAGGCGGCGATAAAGCTTCTGTGAACGTTTCTTACAGCTATAACCTCTCTCTTCTCCTGTTTCATCAGCCAAAGCATCGCCTGTATGCATAGAGTAGAACCTCCCGCGCTGTAGCAGGTTCCGGCAGTTTTGTAAAGCTTAGAAGTGTTGTTTTCGCTCTCTTCGATTATACCGTCCGCTTCAAAAAGACTGTCCGCGCCTTTTATTTCCGTTATATCAAATTCATAGGACGGAAGCTCTGATAAGCGCTTGCCCTTATGGCCCGGCATATGCAGTCTTAACGCTTTTGAATCAGAATATTTTTTTAAAAAATCATAAATCGGCGTATTCATAATAATTCCTTAAATAAAATAGTATTTTAAGTATTTATAGATTTTATCTCTTGCCCTTTTAATAGTACGGGAAACTGTTGACGGGGCAATTTCAAGCTTATCGGCAATTTCCGACACGCCAAGTCCACTATAATAGTATAGCATAATTATTTCTCTTTGTCTTGGCGTTAAATCGTTTTTTATGATCTTTGCCATAGTTTTTTTACTTTTGCCGTCAGCTCAGAATTTGTTTCAGCATCCTCCGCAAAAGAAAGCTCGGCAATTTTGCTGTCAAATTCAAGAGCGTCCATTGAAACTCTTTTCATTCCTTATCCTCCGATATGTTTTAATATTATAGATTTTTAGGCATCTTGAATAGGATTAAATAAAAACAACTATCAGAACATTTGTTCTAACATATAGTATATACCTTTTTTTGTTATTTGTCAAGTTCTATTTGTAAAAAAAATCCATAAAATTATAATATGATATTATTATAAAGGAGTTAAAAAATGAAATTAATGTTAATAAATAAGGATAATCCGCTTCCGAAGGACTATAAACCGGAGCTTCAGGAGGTATGCGAGGGATATTTTATGGAGGCGCATGCCGCTTGCGCTATGAAAAAATGCTCTGCGCCGCATTAAGGGACGGAATTCGGCTTCGTGTGTTTTCAGCTTACAGAAGTATATCATACCAGAAGGGACTGTTTAATGAAAACGTTGACAGGTACATGCTTTCGGGAATGAGCTATGAGGAGGCATACGCCAAAACCGCCAAGAGCATAGCGATACCCGGTCAGAGCGAGCATAATGCCGGTCTTGCCGCTGATATATCCACTGTTGACTGGGTTGGAGAAATAACAGAGGAATTTGAGAATACCCCGGAATTCAGATGGCTGTGTAAAAATTCCTATCATTTTGGATATATTTTAAGGTATCCAAAAAATAAAACTCATATAACAGAAATTACATATGAGCCGTGGCACTATCGTTATGTAGGAAAGGTTCATGCCGGCTGTATAACGAGAATGGGCTTGACTCTTGAGGAATATTTTCAAAGACAGCGCTGCGGTGTTTAAACGGTGAATAAATTGTGTAAATTTCGTGAAAAGACTTGATTTTTTCGTAAAATATTATTATAATGTAATTAGCACTCAAATAAGTAGAGTGCTAATTTTTATAAAATTTAACGGAGTTGATAAAAATGCAGACAAAGGAATTCAAGGCCGAGTCTAAAAGATTACTTGACCTGATGATCAATTCGATTTATACACATAAGGAAATTTTTCTGAGGGAGCTTATATCTAATGCCAGCGACGCTATTGATAAGCTTTATTTCAGGTCGCTTACAGACGATAAGGTGGGCGTGAAAAAGGATGAATTTGAAATAAAAATAAGCGTTGACAAGGATTCAAGAACAATCGTTATATCCGATAACGGTATAGGAATGACGGCCGAGGAGCTTGAAAACAATCTTGGTACAATTGCAAACAGCGGATCTTTCAAATTCAAAAACGAGAATAAGCTGGAAGAGGACGTTGATATTATCGGACAGTTCGGCGTCGGTTTTTATTCTGCGTTTATGGTTGCTAAGGAGGTAACGGTTAGAACAAAGGCATACGGCGGCGACAAGGCTTACGAATGGATTTCTGAGGGCGCTGACGGCTATCAGATAGGCGAATGCGATAAGGATACAGTCGGAACAGAAATAACGCTGAAGCTCAAAGACGATACGGACGATGAGAAATACAGCGAGTTTCTGGAGCAATACAGAATTCAGTCGCTTGTCAAAAAGTATTCGGATTATATAAGATTTCCAATAAAGATGGATATGTCAAAGAGCAGGCTGAAAGAGGGTACTGAAAACGAATATGAGGATTATATCGAAACTGAAACCCTAAACAGCATGGTTCCTATTTGGCGCAAAAATAAAAGCGAGCTAAAGGACGAGGATTATAATTCGTTTTATAAAGAAAAATTTTCGATTATACAGATCCTCTTCTTCATATCCATACTAAAACAGAGGGAACGGCGACATATAACGCGCTTCTTTATATACCCTCCAAGGCGCCTTACGATTATTACTCAAAGGATTATGAAAAGGGACTTCAGCTTTATTCAAGCGGAGTGCTGATTATGGATAAATGCGCCGATCTGCTGCCTGATCATTTCAGCTTTGTAAAGGGACTTGTTGATTCGGAGGATCTGTCTCTCAATATATCCAGAGAGATGCTCCAGCACGACAGACAGCTCAAGCTTATAGCAAAGAGTCTTGAAAGAACTATTAAGAACGAGCTTATAAAGCTTTTGAAGAATGACCGTGAAAGGTATGAGGAATTTTATAAGGCGTTCGGCTTACAGCTTAAATTCGGAGTTTATAATAATTACGGCATGGACAAGGATTCTGTCAAGGATCTGATTATGTTTTATTCTTCCGGCGAAAAGAAGCTGGTGACGCTTGATGAGTACGTTGACAGAATGAAGGAGGATCAGAAATATATATATTATGCTTGCGGAGAGTCTGTTGCAAGAATAGATTCGCTTCCTCAGACAGAGCTTGTAAAGGACAAGGGCTTTGAAATTCTGTATTTACAGATAACGTTGACGAATTTGCAATCAAAATGCTTATGAACTTTAAGGAAAAGGAATTCAAGTCCGTTTCAGCGGGCGACCTGGATATTGATACGCCTGAAGAAAAGGAAGAAATCAAGGCTAAGGAAGAGGACGCAAAGGAGCTTTTCAAATTCATGGAGGAGAAGCTGGTTGGCAAGGTTAAGACGGTGCGGCTTTCAAAGCGTCTGAAAACTCACCCCGTATGCCTGACAAGCGACGGCGAGCTTTCAGTTGAAATGGAAAAGGTTTTAAACGCTATGCCTAACGATCAGAAGGTTAAAGCTGATAAGGTTCTTGAAATAAACCCTGAGCATCAGGTTTTTGAAACGCTTAAAAACATTTACGGAAAAGACAATGATAGGCTGGAAAAATATTGCAGACTGCTTTATAATCAGGCTCTTATGATTGAGGGACTTCCGGTTGAGGATCCTGTTGAATTTTCTAATTTGGTATGTGAGCTTATGGTATAATTTAAACAGAATAATATAAGAAGGGACGCTTTATAAAACAGCGTCCCTTCTTATATTAAAAAACCGCGGACATTTTAATGCCGCGGTTTCTTTTTTACTGATTGAATATTTCTTTGAATTTATCGAAAAACGACTGTCTTTTAGTATAGTGTTTATCAGTGGAGCTTTCACTCATCGTTTTTTCATAGTTTTTAAGGGCTTCCTTCTGCTTTTTATTGAGGTTTTTCGGAACCTCGATATTGACCTTTACATATTGATCCCCTCTGTCTGAACGTCTTAGCTTTTTGACGCCTTTGCCTTTCAAACGGAAAACCGTTCCGGTTTGAGTACCCTCCGCAATAGTGTATTTAACCTTTCCGTCAATAGTAGGCACCGTTATTTCATCGCCCAGCACCGCTTGTGTGTAAGTAATAGGTATTTCACAGTGTACGTCGTATCCGTCCCTTACGAAAATCGGATGAGGTCTTACTGAAATAACCACGTTAAGATCTCCGGAAGGTCCGCCGTTCAAGCCGCTGTCGCCCTGTCCTCCAACGCGAAGTATCTGTCCGTCGTCAATACCGGCGGGAATCTCAACGCTGATATTCTTTTCCACGCGGATTCTTGCCGTTCCTCCGCACCTTGAGCACGGAGAGCCTATAATCTTTCCTTTACCTCCGCATTTTGTGCAAGTTCTTGTATTTGTGATTCTGCCGAACGGAGTAGCCTGTGTTATGTTGACGGTTCCGCTTCCGTTACATTCGGGACAGGTCTGAGGGGATGTTCCTTTTTTTGCGCCGGTGCCCCCGCATTCCGAGCATTGTTCCATGTGATTGATCTTTATATCCTGCTTTTTGCCGGTGCAGGCCTCCATAAAGCTTATATTGATGTTAGCGGTTATATCTCCGCCTCTTCTTGGAGCGTTTACGCTTGAACGTCCTGATCTTCTCGCGGAGCCGCCGCCGAATATACCGCCGAATATATCCTCAAAGATATCGCCCATATCTCCAAATCCGCCGCCGTTGAATCCGCCTGTAAAGCCTCCGCCTCCATAATTAGGATCAACTCCGGCATGACCGAACTGATCGTATTTCTGTCTTTTTTCCGGATCGGATAGTATTTCGTACGCTTTATTTATTTCCTTGAATTTTTCTTCGCATTCCTTATCGTCCGGATGCAGGTCGGGGTGGTATTGCCTTGCCATTTTTTTAAAGGCTTTTTTTATTTCATCGTCTGATGCTCCCTTTTTTAACCCCAGCACCTCGTAATAATCTCTTTCATCAGCCATTCTGACCACACCTTTCCGGCCTTCTTAAAAGCCCATGGGTAAATTCTTATCATGATACGACCGAAACCGTATCAGTATTGCCGGAATACCAGCCATAATCCGGCGTTAGTTAATGTCCTCAATATACAGCTTTCGGGCGGACATTTTTTATCCGCCCTGAAAGTATTTGTTTCAATAAATTTATGCTTCTGTATAATCTGCGTCAACTACTCCGTCGTCGCCTGAATTGTTTTCTGCCGCAGCGCCTGCCGCCTGCTGGGCAGCCGCCTGTTCTTCAGGACTTGCATTCTGATAAACTTTTGCGGCAAGTTCACCGAACGCCTTCTGGAGCTCCTCTGTCTTTGCCTTTATATCGGCGGTGTCGCTGCCCTTCAGGGCTTCCTTAAGCGCTTCGCACTTAGCTTCTATAGGCGCCTTTTCTTCGGAAGTAACCTTGTCGCCGAAATCCTTAAGCGCCTTTTCGCACTGGAATACATAATTTTCAGCGTTGTTCTTCGTATCTACTTCTTCTCTCTTCTTTTTATCTTCCTCGGCGAACATTTCGGCGTCTCTGACAGCCTTGTCAATATCGTCCTTAGACATGTTTGTAGAAGAGGTAATAGTAATGTTCTGCTCTTTTCCGGTACCCTTATCCTTAGCCGAAACATGAACGATACCGTTTGCGTCAATATCAAAAGTAACCTCGATCTGCGGGATTCCCCTCGGAGCCGGAGCTATACCGTCAAGACGGAAGGTACCTAAAAGCTTATTGTCCTTTGCGAATTCACGTTCGCCCTGCAGTACGTTAATGTCAACAGCGGTCTGGTTATCTGCATAGGTTGAGAAAACCTGAGTCTGCTTTGTAGGAATAGTCGTATTTCTCTTGATCATAGGAGTGCTTATGCCGCCTGCGGTTTCGATTCCGAGTGTAAGCGGTGTAACGTCCAGAAGAAGAAGCCCCTCTTTAACGTCGCCTCCGAGAACGCCGCCCTGATAAGCCGCGCCGAGAGCTACGCATTCGTCAGGATTTATTCCCTTAAACGGTTCCTTGCCCATATAATTCTTAACAGCGTCCTGTACAGCCGGAATTCTTGAAGAACCGCCGACCATAAGAACCTTATGCAGCTCGCTGGCTGATAGTCCGCTGTCAGAAAGAGCCTGCTTTACCGGTCCCATTGTAGCCTGAACAAGATCAGCGGTCAGCTCATTGAATTTAGCCTGCGTCAAAGTCAGGTCAAGATGCTTTGGACCTGTTGCGTCGGCTGTAATAAACGGTAGATTAATCTGTGAGGTAGGAGTAGACGAAAGCTCTATTTTAGCCTTTTCTGCCGCTTCCTTCAATCTCTGCATTGCCATTTTATCGTTTGAAAGATCTATTCCCTCAGCCTTCTTAAATTCCGAGGTCATCCAATCTATAATTCTCTGGTCGAAATCGTCGCCTCCGAGGTGGTTGTTTCCGGCAGTAGCAAGTACTTCCGTTACGCCGTCTCCCCATTTCAATGATAGATACGTCGAATGTACCGCCGCCGAGGTCGTAAACCATTATCTTCTGATCCTCTTCCTTGTCTATTCCATAGGAAAGAGCCGCTGCGGTAGGCTCGTTAATAATTCTCTTAACGGTAAGACCGGCAATCTGACCGGCGTCTTTAGTAGCCTGACGCTGGGAGTCCGTAAAATATGCGGGAACGGTTATAACGGCCTCCGTTACTTTTTCGCCAAGATAAGCCTCGGCGTCAGATTTAAGCTTCTGAAGTATCATAGCCGAAATTTCCTGAGGCGTGTATGATTTGCCGTCAATATCAACCTTATGGTCAGAACCCATATGGCGTTTGATTGAGATGACTGTTTTTTCCGGGTTTGTTACAGCCTGACGCTTTGCTACCTGACCTATAAGTCTTTCACCTGTTTTTGAGAACGCTACTACCGACGGAGTAGTTCTTGCACCTCGGAATTAGGGATTACAACGGCGTTTCCGCCTTCCATTACAGCTACGCATGAATTTGTAGTGCCTAAGTCAATACCTATAATTTTTCCCATAATAAATCTTCCTTTCTGTATACCCTTTAATCAGTTTGCAACCGCCACAACCGCATGACGGATAACCTTGTCGTTAAGCATGTAGCCCTTTTGGAAAACCTCGCATACTATGTTGTCGCCGAAGTTTTCGTCCTCTGTCTGTTTGATAGCGTTGTGAAGATTAGGATTGAATTCATTCCCAAGCGCCTCCATTTCCTTAACCCCTATTTTATCAAGAGATTCTATAAACTGATTATAGATCATTTTCATGCCGTTTTTAAAGGATTCGTCCGTACATTCGGCTTCAATGGCTCTTTCAAAGCTGTCAAGCACCGGCAGAAATTCCGCCACGCATTTTATTGTCGAATCGCTGAATATCTCAAGCTTTTCCTTTGACGTGCGCTTTCTGTAGTTGTCGTATTCAGCGCAAAGACGTAGATATTTGTCGTCGCATTCGCCGAGCTTTTTTTCATTTTCCTCGATTTTTTCCTTAAGCTCTTCTATTTCCTGTTTCATTTTTTCGGCGTCTCCGGAGCCGACCGGTATATCTATTTCCATATCCTTAGCCGGTTCCTTTTTATTTTTATCCTTATGCTTTTCTTCACTCATCTTCGTCTTCCTTTCCGTCGGTTTCCGTATCCTCTGAAATAAGATCGGAAATTTTCTGTGTAAAATATTCTATATAAGGTATTATCTTTGCGTAATCAAGTCTCATTGGACCTATAACGCCGAGAGCTCCGGCTGTTTTGTCGCCCTTCTGATAATTGGACACTATCATGCTTGAATTGCCTATTACAAATCCGTCACTTTCCTGGCTGAACATAACGTGTATTCCGTTGAATGATTCATTAAGCAAACTTTCAAGTTCCTCATGATGGTCCATAAACTTTACAATTTCCATTGTGTTAAGCTCGTCGCAGGAAAGAAGGTTTTTTGTTCCGCTAACCGTCAGTTCCTTATGGAGAAGATCTTTTGAAAGCTCGTATATTCCCTCAACCAGAGGGGACAGCGTCAGCATGTAGGTTCCGAGCGCTTCGACAAGCTTTGCAAGCATTTCGTCAGAAAGCTCTGAAACTGAAACCCCCATAAGATTTTCTTCAATGTAATTCGTCAGAAACTCAAGCTGTTCATTTGTAAGATCAAATTCAAGCCTGCATGCCTTGTTTTTAATGCTTCCGTTGGAGGTTATCAATAAAATGACATATAGTCTTTTTCCGGTGGGTATTATTTCCACCTTAGAAATCACTGAAAACTTAGGAGCGGAATTTGCGGCGACCGCCGCGCATTTTGTAAGCTCTGCAAGAGCAGTCGTAGCGCTTTCGATTATCAGTTCCTCGGTCAAAGCGCCCTTTTCCTCAAGCATGCAGTCCAGACGCCTTTTTTCGTCCTCCGGGAGCGAATTGCATTTCATTATTTTGTCGATATAAAGCCTGTAGCCGCTGAACGTTGGGATACGGCCTGCCGACGTATGCGGCTGTTCAAGATATCCCATCTGTTCCAACACTGCCATATCGTTTCTTACTGTTGCAGCAGAAACTGTAATATCCGGAAGTGATGCTATCGCTTTTGAACCTACCGGTTCTCCCGTCATAACATACTCGTCAATGACAGCGGCTAATATTTTAAGCTTTCTGTCATCCACTACTCCTTCCTCCTTTACTGCTGGCAGATGTTATTTATGAGTGTTAGCACTCAACGTCTATGAGTGCTAAATATAATTTATCACTATTATAGACGAAAGTCAAGAGAATTATTCATTTTTGTATAGTTAAACAAAACGCGGCTTAAAACAAGTATGTTTTATGAGCATTTTTACCTTTGCCTTATAATTCTTGCTTCTCCAGAATGAAGGGTTTCCTCATTGCCGTTGTCATATCTTACAATCAGACCGGCATTGTCGCTTATTCCTATTGCAGTCGCCATGCGTTCTGAATTGAATTTTGACACTGCAATCCGTTTTCCTAAAATAAACGAGCGTCTGCGGTATTCATTAAGAAAATTACGTTTTTCCATATTGGACATATATAAATCAATATTTTTAAGTATTTCTGCTATAAGACGGCATCTGTCGGGGATATTTCCGGTTTCGTCCTCGATTGAAGTGGCTATTTCTGAAAGCTGCTGCGAAAACGAATTTTTGACGCTTTTTAAATTTATACCGATTCCTGCAACCGCATAATCAAGTCTGCCGTTTTCAAAATTGAGCGACGCTTCCGTCAAAATGCCGCATATTTTTTTTTCTCCGAGAAAAAGATCGTTTACCCATTTTATCTTAACGTCCGTAGAGCAAACGCGGTCAATCGCTTCTGCCGTTGCTACGGCAATGCATGAGGTTATAAGCTGGCTTGATTCCATGTCTTCGTTTGCGGACGCATGCACTACGCTCATATAA